>ERZ1034680.81-NODE-81-length-73037-cov-32.201310_pt1 | contig 73037 bp, 77 predicted proteins | sample MGYA00520639_ERZ1034680 | MGnify/ENA primary metagenome ERZ1034680 (study PRJEB33766, sample SAMN09781760) | gut metagenome | biome: gut microbiome | host: Homo sapiens | place: Madagascar | study: EMG produced TPA metagenomics assembly of the PRJNA485056 data set...
AAAATGCAAACTGGTTTGGAGATACAGCAAGATATATTGGTTCAAATGTGCTTAGGCAGACACTTCTAGACATATTTGACCACATTTTAATAAGGAGGTTTTTTCTATGGCTACAGTTATTGTTGGTTTATTGGTACTAGTTGCTCTATTTTTTGCCATAAAAGGCGTTTTAAAACATTGGCGGGGCGAGAGCAGCTGTTGTAGTGGCGGTGAAATTACAGCACCGCCCAAGAAAAAATTAACTGGTCAAATCATCGGTCATAAAACGGCTGATATTGAAGGTATGACCTGCGGCAATTGTAAAATCCGCGTTGAACAGCTTTTAGATGAGATAGATGGCGCTGTTGCGACTGTAAATTTACATCGAAATACTGCTGATATTGCTATGACGAGAGAAGTTTCCGATGAAGAAATATTTAAAGCTCTAGCTGGCAGCGATTACAAAATAACTGCCATTCATCATGACTAAACATTTACTTCTTGTCGCTTATGATATTTATGTGCTATAATTCCATTCAGACAGGGATTGTTTCCTGCAATATAGCTTATTATTTACGGGAGGATTTTATACTATGGCTATCACTAAAGATATGAGTATTCTGGAAGTTGTTCAGAAATATCCGGATACAGTTGATGTATTCGTAAATTCCGGCATGGGCTGCCTTGGCTGCGCTGCTGCTCATTTTGAGAACATTGAACAGGGTGCTACTGCTCATGGTATTGATGTTGATGCTCTGATAAAGAACCTCAACGAGGCTATCGGTGCTGCTGAGTAATCAGTGCAGATAAAAAACGTTGGAAGTGGCTTCTGCCATTTCCAACGTTTTTTATTGCCTATATTAAAGATTATTCAAAAGCTCCTGCACTTTTAATAAATATTCATCGTAAGCGACGGTAAATACTTCTCCTGTCTTTCTTACTTTGATTTCGATTTGACCTTCCTCAATTGCCTTCGGACCAATTACTACCCGGACCGGATAACCTATGAGGTCACAATCCTTAAATTTCACGCCAGCTCTTTCTTTGCGATCATCTAAGAGTGTATCTAAACCTGCCTTTTGACATTCAGCATATACTTTTTCAGCATATTCCAATTGATCAGCTTTTTTAGCATTAACTGCTACTACCACTACCTCATAAGGCGCAATAGCTCGTGGCCAAACAATCCCCTGCTCATCATTATTTTGTTCAATAGCAGCTGCCATTGTCCGGCCAACGCCGATACCATAACAGCCCATGTAAAGTGGCTGTTCCTTGCCATTTTCATCCAGGAAGGTTGCCCCCATGGCTTTAGAATATTTCGTACCTAGCGTAAATACCTGACCGGCTTCGATACCACGGGTCATATTGAGACCAGCGCCACAGTGCGGGCAAGGATCGCCTTCTTTAACCATACGCAAATCAGTTATTACGATGCTTTCCTGCGTAAAATCACGCTTTGGATTTACATTAACATAATGATAGCCTTCTTCATTAGCTCCTGCTACCGCATTGCTCATATTCATTACCGTAGCATCAACTAAAATCCGCGTACCTTCTTTTATGCCAATAGGACTCATAAAGCCCGGATAACCGCCGACACTTTTTATAGCTTCTTCATCAGCCATCCGCAGCTCTAAGGCACCATCTAACTGATTAATTACCTTTACTTCATTTACTTCATGGTCACCACGAACAAATACCAGCACCAATTCATCAGTATCAGTCTGGTAAGCTACTGCTTTGATTGTTTTTTCAACTGGCACCTTTAATAAATTTACTACCTCTTCAATAGTATTGGTATCAGGAGTAGCAATTTTACTAAGTGGCTCAGCCGCTTCGCTGGGCATAGCAATTGGCTTCAATTCTGCTTTTTCATCACTAGCCGCATAATCGCACTTAGAACAATATACTATGTTAGATTCACCAGCATCAGCCAGCACCGTAAATTCATGCGAATGACCACCGCCGATAGCACCATTATCAGCTTCTACTGGGCGGAATTCCAAGCCCATTCGCGTATAAATCTTGGTATAGGCATCATACATTTTTTTATAGGATTCATTCATGCCAGCAATATCTTTATCAAAAGAATACAAATCCTTCATGATAAATTCTCGACTGCGCATAAGTCCAAAGCGCGGACGGCGTTCATCACGGAATTTATCCTGAATCTGATACAATAAAAGTGGCAGCTGTTTGTAGCTTCTTACTTCGTCCCGCACTAAATCAGTTATCATTTCTTCATGCGTCGGACCAAGACAGAAATTGCGCCCATGCCGATCTTTAATCCGCATCATTTCGTCGCCATAAGCAGCCCAGCGGCCACTTTCTTCCCAAAGCTCTGCGGGCTGCATTATCGGCATCATTACTTCCTGACCGCCTGCTGCATCCATTTCCTCGCGGATTATTTGCTCAATCTTGCGAATTACCCGCCAGCCTAATGGTAAAAAAGTATACATACCACCGGCAACTTTGCGAATCATGCCAGCACGATACATGAGCTGATGGCTGACAATTTCAGCCTCAGCTGGTGTATTACGCAATGTTGGTGCATATAAATTACTTGCTCTCATTTTTATGTCTTTCCTCCAATATGGCATCTATTTCTTTAAACAATTCATCGACTAAAACAGCTTCTGGCACCTTGCGAATTATTTCACCTTTGCGGAAAATAAGCCCTTCACCATTGCCGCCGGCTATGCCAACATCAGCCCCGCGAGCTTCGCCAGGTCCATTTACCACGCATCCCATAACGGCTACATCAATCGAATCCTTGATAGCTGCCAGCTTTGCCTCTACTTTAGCTGCTATAGCTGGTAAATCAATACTGGTACGGCCACAAGTCGGACAAGCAATTAATGTTGGTCCGTACTCTTTTAACCCCAGTGATTTTAAAATTTCATTGGCAACCTTAACCTCAACTACCGGATCGCCTGTAAGCGATATTCTAAATGTATCTCCGATACCTTCAGCCAGCAAGGCACCAATACCAACTGCTGATTTTATGATACCAGTGTTTACGGTACCAGCTTCCGTAATGCCTAAATGCAATGGATAATCAACAGTCTCACTCATCAGCCGGTAAGCAGCCAGTGTCAAAGGAACATCATGCGCCTTTAACGAAATCTTCATATCATGAAAATCAAGTGCCTCTAAAATCTTTACATGCTGCATAGCTGATTCTACCAAGGCTTCCGGAGTAACTCCACCATATTTAGCCAAAATCTTTTTATCCAGCGAGCCAGCATTAACCCCTATACGAATCGGAACGTTATGCGCCTTAGCTGCTTTTACTACCGCTTTGACTTTTTCTTCTCCGCCAATATTTCCTGGATTAAGTCTAAGGGCCGAAATTCCTTGCTCGATAGCCTCTAAGGCCAGCTTATAATCAAAATGAATATCTGCTACCAACGGCACATTTACTTGCGCAATGATATTATGTAAATTCTTGGCCGCCTGCATATCGGGTACTGCCAAGCGAACAATATCACAGCCTGCTGCCTGCAAAGCTTTTATCTGCGCTACCGTAGCTTTAGTATCAGTCGTTTTGGTATTACACATCGACTGCACCGAAATCGGTGCCCCGCCACCAATGGCTACTGGACCAATATGAATCATTCGTGTCTTTTTTCGCTTAAACAAAACTTAACACCTCACTATTAACCGCCAGTAAATATCCGGATAATATCATTTTTAGTTGCTAACAGCATCAATAATACCAGCAATGCAATACCAAATTTCTGCGTGTATTCAAGCGCTTTTGGCCCCATCGGTTTTCCCCGTACAGCTTCAACGCAAAGTCCAGCAAAATGACCACCATCAAGCGCTGGTATCGGGAAAAGATTAACTATACCTAGATTCAGGCTAAGGAACGCTGCAAAATTCAGTAATGGAACCATACCCAGCTGTGCCACTTCGCCTGCCATCTGCGCAACGCCTAGCGGTCCTGCTAATTCAGCTCCGGATAATTCCATAACTATTTTCCACAAAGCACCTAGCATCATCATGATTATAGCGGCTGTTTTTTGCACGGCCAGCCACAAGGACTCAAAAAAGCCTGGATGAATCGTATCGACCGAGCCCATAACACCGACCATAGCTCTTTTAGCTTCGTGGTCATAAATCGGGGTTAAGCTAGTGTCAATCGTCTGTCCATCGCGGCTTACCTTAATGCTAACAGTATTACCGGCACTATCTTTAATCGCAGCGACAAAATCCTGCCAGCTGTTTACTTCTTTACCATCTACAGCTAGTACCCGATCACCTTTTTGCAGCCCTGCTTCATAAGCTGGTTTACCAGCTATAACTGTGCCAAAAACTGGCTCAGGACTTGGTGTTGATACACCAGCATATAAAAATATGCCCAAAAACAGCACTATTGGCAATAAGAAGTTCATAAATGAACCAGCCAAAATTACTAGCATCCGCGATATTATCGGCTTTTCACAATACCCTCTTATGCCAGCATCATTATTAGATTTTTCCATACCTGCGATGTCATTAAAACCGCCCAAAGGCACTGCCCGCAAGCTGTAAACAGTCTCACCCTTGGTAAAGCTCAAAAGCCTTGGACCAAAGCCTATTGCAAATTCATCAACCCGCATACCAGTAAACTTAGCAGCCGAAAAATGTCCCAGCTCATGCACCAGCACCAGTATACCAAATACAAAAATGGCTGCGGCAATCGTTATTACCATATTGTCACCGTCCTATTTTCTTCAGTAAATCCGTAGCAAATTCCCGTGCCCAAAGGTCTTCTGCAAACAAGTCCTCTAAAGTCGGATCCATGATACAAACTCGTTTCAGCATGGTTTCCTCAATTACGTCATAGATATCCAGGAATTTTATTTTCCCGCGTAAAAATGCACCAACTGCTATTTCATTAGCAGCATTGAAAATACACGGCATAGTACCACCCATTTTACCGGCTTCATAAGCAAACCGCAGTCCCTTAAAGGTCTCGGTATCCGGTTTATCAAACGTAAGATCCTTTATTTTCCAAAAATCCAGCCGTTCAAAATCAGATTCCTGCCGCTTAGGATAAGTAAGCGCATACTGAATCGGCAAACGCATATCAGTTGAACCTAATTGCGCAATAACTGCACCATCTTTAAACTGCACCATGGAATGAACTATACTTTGCGGATGAACTACCACCTGAATTTGATCATAGCTGACGCCATAGAGCCATTTAGCCTCGATAACTTCCAGCCCTTTATTTACTAGCGTTGCTGAATCAACTGTTATCTTCTGTCCCATATTCCAAGTAGGATGCGACAATACTTCACTTACAGTGGCATTTTGTAAATCAGTACGTTTTTTCCCTCGGAAGGGACCGCCTGAGCACGTAAGCAGCAGTTTTTCTACACTATCAAGCGATTCACCTTGCAGACATTGGAAAAAAGCACAATGCTCACTATCTACTGGTAATATTGCTACCCCTTGTTCTTTAGCCCGCTTGGTAACAATCTCTCCGGCTACTACCAAAGTTTCTTTATTAGCCAGCGCTATATTTTTTTTAGCCTCAAGTGCTTTCAGCGTCGGCTCCAGACCAGCAAAGCCCATCATCGACGTTACCACAGTATCAGCCTCATCAACCGCAGCAATATCTATAAAAGCCTGTCTGCCACCTGCTAATTTAGTTTTGCCATTATAACGCGATTTTAAACGCTTATAAGCCGCTTCATCAGCCAAGACCGCATACTCTGGCTCAAATTCCTTAATTTGTTTTTCTAATAATTCATCACTGGCATTAGCTGCCAAAACAGAAATATGAAAAAGATTTGGGTGACTGCGGACAACATCCAAGGTTTGCGTCCCAATCGACCCCGTTGAACCAAGAACAGCTATATTTTTCAACATCGATTCCCCTATCTTTACTTACTTTAGCGTAAAATCAATGAATTTTACAAAATAATATACCAATGGCGCCGTAAATAACACGCTGTCAAAACGATCCCAAACACCGCCATGACCAGGTATGATATTACCTGAATCTTTGATACCAGTATACCGTTTAGCAACCGACTCCACCAAATCGCCTAAAGTGGCTAGTATAGCTATAGCAAGCCCTAGTCCGGCCAGCTCATATAATGGCAAGGAGAAAAAATAACCTAGTCCGGCAACAACTGCTGTGGTTCCTGCTAAAGCTCCAGCAAAGCCTTCTATAGTCTTATTCGGACTAATCGACGGACAAAGCTTATGCCGGCCAATTGCGGAGCCAGTAAAATAAGCGAAGGTATCACTTGACCAAGTGCCAATAAACATAATCCAAATCATCGCACAGCCAAAATCAAAATTTCCCAGCTGCGTCGTAAGTACAACATCAGGCTGAGCTTCACGCAGCATCACCATATAGGCAAAAGGAAAGCCAAAATAAAATACTCCCGCAATCGAAGTAACGGCATCCATAATAGATACTTGTGACCGCAATAGCACACTTTCCAGCAAAATCACTGCTACTATCAGGGTACTGGCAGCCACCATCAGTTCAGCATTGCCCTGATAGCCCGTATACCACAAAAGTGCCAGTCCTAAAAAACCTGTAAGCAAGGTAAGCCTCATACCACGCTCAGAAAAAGCCCTTGCATACTCAAACCAGCCTGTTAGTGCCAACAGCAAAGCAAAGGACGCAAACAAAACGCCACCAGTCTGAATAACGAATGCAGCTAAGGCAATACCTACTATTCCTGTTATTATTCTTGTAAGCAAAATAACAACTCCTATTTCTATTTGCTATTATTAAGACCACCAAAACGGCGATCGCGTTTAGCATAATCTACTATAGCATCAACAAAACACTCTGGCGTAAAATCAGGCCAATTAGTATCAGTAAACCAAAATTCAGCATAAGCTGCCTGCCATAACAAAAAATTTGAGACTCTGACATCACCGCTAGTGCGAATCATTAAATCTACCGGCAAATTGCCTTTAGTGTCCAAATGTTCCTCTATAACTGCTTCATTGATGTCTGCTGCCTGAAGTTTACCATTGATGCTTTCCGCAGCTATAGCTTGCATAGCTCTTACTAATTCATCCTGTCCGCCGTAATTAGCCGCTACATTGAATTTTACACCAGTATTATGCTTCATAAGTTCTTCGGCGTCATGCATTTGCTGCTGCAAGGCTTTGGGCAAGCCATCAATGCGGCCAATAAAATGAATCTGCACATTATCCTCATGCATCTCCTGAACTTCTTTTTTCAGATATTCCGAAAAAAGATTCATCAAAAAATCAACTTCTGCATGCGGACGTTTCCAATTCTCCGTAGAAAAAGCATACACCGTCAGCGCATCAAGCTTTAAACCAATTGCTGTTTTAAGGATATTTTTTAAAGTTTTTACGCCAGCTGAGTGGCCGGCTGTCCTAATCATACCTTTACCCTTAGCCCAGCGGCCATTGCCATCCATAATGATAGCTACATGCCGTGGTAATTTTTCCCAGTCAATTTTGGAAAATAATGGCGAATCTTTAGCTGGTATTGCAAAATTGCCACTTGATACTACTGAGCTTCCTATGGTACTCAATATCTTTTTCAGCATATTTCAATTCCTCTCCAAAGGATATTATTTAGCCAATGACAAAAATAACAGGCTCCTCTCTTTCACTGGGTAGAGAGGAGCCTGCTGCGTCAGCGTTAGGGAGCCTCAATAGCAGCTACTGGACAGCCAGCAGCGCAAGCGCCGCACTCTACGCATTTTTCTGCATCAATTTCATAATGCTCTGCACCTTCGCTGATTGCCTCTACTGGGCAAGTTGCAGCGCAGGAACCGCAAGAAATGCAGTCATCACTGATTTTATATGCCATGCTCATGACACCTCCTTTGCTTCTTTTAATTGTTTGGCTGCTAAAACCAAACTAAGACTTCCGTCCTGTTGCTCACGCACTCGGACAATATAAAGACAGTCTTTTGCTGTCTTGAAAAAATCACGCGTAGGACGTGTGATTTTTACCTGATATTGCTTGTTCTCAGCTTCAAGCCGTGCTTTGACTTCCAACCAAGGACAACCGATAAGCGTAATGGACATCAGACCTCCATTACCTCCTGCTCTTTTATCGCTTTGGCTTCGTCAACCAGTTTAATATATTTATCAACCAGTTTCTGAATACTTTCCTGACCGCGTTTGGAATCGTCCTCGGTTATTTCCTTAGCTTTTTCCAATTTCTTAATCTCATCATTACCATCACGACGGACATTGCGGATAGCGACCTTAGCTTCTTCTGATTTTTTGTTGACCTGCTTAACAATTTCCTGACGACGTTCCTGCGTCAAAGCCGGAATAGCCAGCCGGATAGCCGTACCATCAGAGTTTGGTGATAAGCCCAAATCCGATTTCATGATAGCTACTTCAATATCATGCAGTATTGATTTTTCGTACGGCTGAATCATAATCATCCGTGGTTCCGGAACAGCAACCTTGGCAATCTGGTTAACAGGCGTCGGTGCACCATAATAATCAACCATTACTTTGTCCAACAAAGATGGCGTAGCCCGCCCTGCTCTAAGTGAAGCAAACTCACGCTTCAAAGCTTCAATCGATTTTTGCATACGCTCCTCATGCGAAGCGAGAATGTCTTTTATCATCAGTTTTTCCCTCCTACCGTCGTACCGATATCTTCACCTAAAGCAGCTTTGACGATATTTTTATGATCATCAATATTAAATACCAGCAATGGAATCTTATTGTCCATGCACAGGCTGGTAGCAGTGGTATCCATAACCTGCAAGCCTTTGTTTAGTATTTCAATATAAGTAAGTTTATCAAACTTTTTCGCATCCGGGTTTTTATTAGGATCCGAATCATATATGCCATCAGTGCCTTTTTTTGCCATCAAGATGACATCAGCCTCAATTTCAGCAGCTCGTAAAGCGGCCGTAGTATCCGTTGAAAAATATGGATTACCAGTGCCAGCGCCAAAGATAACTACCCGACCCTTTTCCATATGGCGGATAGCCTTGCGGCGAATATACGGTTCAGCTACTTGACGCATCTCGATTGCTGTCTGAACTCTTGTATCAACGTCCATCTTTTCCAAAGCATCCTGGAGTGCCAAAGCATTCATTACGGTAGCCATCATGCCCATATAATCAGCTGCTGCCCGATCCATGCCTTTGGCCGAACCAGCTAGACCGCGCCAGATATTGCCGCCGCCAACAACTACTGCCACATCGACACCATGTTCACGTACCTTTTTTATCTGCGCTGCAATATCCTCTACTACTGGCGGATTAATACCAAAGCCCAAATCGCCTGCCAGCGACTCACCACTAAGCTTTAAAACTACCCGTTTATATTTCGCTGTTTCCAAAATTAATACCCTCCATTTAAGCATTAAAAAACACGCTGACTATCACATTCATACCCTACATATTATACATTAAAAAGACAGAGAAAACAAACCACTAATAAAGTTTACTTTCTCTGTCTTATTTTGCTTATTTAACCTTGCGGTTATTATTTCATCTGAGCAGCAACTTCAGCAGCAAAATCTTCCTGCTTCTTCTCGATGCCTTCACCTAACTGGAAGCGAGTGAATTCAGTTACTTTAACATCGCCTAAGATATCAGCAATCGTCTTGTCCGGATCTTTAACAAATTCCTGCTCGTTTAAGCAAACTTCTTTGTAGAATTTGTTGATACGGCCTTCAACCATACGGTCGATAATTTTAGCCGGTTTGCCTTCTTCTTCAGCCTGCTTGCGCAGAACTTCTTTTTCATGCTCAATATCCGTAGCATCAACGCCATTGCGGTCGATAGCTTTCGGTGCAGCAGCTGCGATCTGCATAGCAACATCTTTGCCAAGCTGCTCATCGCCACCCGTAAGATTTACCAGAACGCCAATCTTGCCGCCCATGTGAATGTAGCTAGCTAAACGGCCTTCTGTTTCATAGCAGGCAAAACGACGCAGGGAAATTTTTTCACCAATCGTAGCTGTAGCTTCCGTGATGAGATCAGCAACTTTTTTGCCATCAAGTACGCTGTCATTGAGCGCATCAAGCGTAGCCGGTTTCGTAGCTACGATATGCTCAGCAACTTTTGCCAAAAGTTCTTTGAACTGGTCATTGCCAGCAGCAAAGTCAGTTTCGCAGTTGATTTCAACTACGCAGCCAGTCTTAGCATCAGCACTTACATAAGCAGCAACTGCCCCCTCAGCTGCTACACGACCAGCTTTTTTCTCAGCCTTGGCAATGCCCTTTTCACGCAGCCAATCAACAGCTTTTTCAGCATCGCCTTCAGTAGCCGTTAAAGCCTTTTTGCAGTCCATCATGCCAGCGCCAGTTTTTTCACGCAGTTCTTTTACCATTGCAGCAGTAATTGTTGCCATTTAATATTTCCTCCTAATTTTACCAATAAAATTAACGCAAAAAATGAAGGGATAAGGGATAAAATTCCCTTACCCCTTCATGAATTAATGTCGGTGAGTTCTGATTACTCAGCAGCTTCAGCCGGAGCTTCGCCATCCTGACCCTGACGGCCTTCGAGGATTGCATCAGCCATGCGGCCAGTGAGCAATTTAACGGCACGAATAGCATCATCATTGCCTGGGATAACATAGTCGATCTCATCCGGATCGCAGTTAGTATCAACGATAGCAACGATAGGAATGTTGAGCTTACGTGCTTCAGCTACAGCGATACGCTCTTTACGCGGATCAACGATAAAAAGTGCGCCTGGGATCTTGTTCATTTCTTTGATACCGCCGAGATATTTCTCGAGTTTTTCCATTTCATGACGGAGTCCCTGGACTTCTTTCTTCGTCAAAACTTCAAAAGTGCCATCAGCTTCCATAGCTTCAAGCTCTTTCAGACGATTGATACGCTTCTGAATCGTCTGGAAGTTCGTCATCATACCGCCGAGCCAACGTTCATTAACATAGAACATGTTTGCACGGACAGCTTCTTCTTTGATAGCTTCCTGAGCCTGTTTTTTCGTACCAACGAAAAGGATGTTTTTGCCTTCTTCAGCAACGCTTCTGAGGAATGCATAAGCTTCATCAACTTTTTTAACCGTTTTCTGCAAGTCGATGATGTAAATACCATTGCGCTCCGTAAAAATGTACTTAGCCATTTTCGGGTTCCAACGGCGGGTCTGGTGTCCGAAATGAACACCTGCTTCTAATAATTGTTTCATGGAAATAACTGCCATGTTGGTGCACCTCCTGTTTTTTTCTTCTGAGCTTCTCATCTTCTGCACCACCCTTATACGGGCACAGGGCAGATATCGAAAACTCATGCTTTTTTATTACACCGTCAGTTAGTATAACATATATTAAAACATAAAACAATCCGGAAAAAAATATTTTTTCCGGATTGCTGTAATTATTTAACTAAATTGTACTTTAGCAATTTAGGCTGCTTTATGTTTTTTCTCCATATTGTCAATAACAATATTAACTGCACCATCACCGGTTATATTGACGCAAGTACGGAACATATCAAGAACACGGTCAATACCGGCAACTAAAGCCAAGCCTTCAATGGGGAGACCTACCGACTGCAATACCATTGCCAGCATGATAAGACCAGCGCCCGGAACACCAGCCGTACCAATAGAAGCCAGCGTACCAGTCAAGATAATCATACCCATCTGACCAAAAGTAAGATCAATACCAAATACATTAGCGATAAATAGTGAACAAACGCCCATGTAAAGTGCCGTGCCATCCATGTTTATCGTAGCACCTAATGGCAAAACAAACGATGAAACTTCACGGGAAACACCCAGTTTTTCTTGACAGTTCTTCATGTTAACAGGCAAAGCTGCCGCACTTGAGCAAGTCGTAAACGCAATAATCATGGCCTCGCTCATACCCTTAAAGAACTGCAATGGCGTATGACCGCCCCATACTCTAGCCATAGTCGAATAAACTACAATGGCATGAATAGCGCAGCCAACAGCCACGCAGGCAATAACCGAAATAAGCGGTAACAGCACCGATGGACCATTTTTAGCAACTACTGGCAAAAGCAGTGCAAATACACCATACGGAGCTAAGCTCATAACCATACCGATAATTTTGTAGCTTACTTCAGCTCCTGCATCAAAGAACTTGATAAGGAATTCTGCTCTTTCGCCACCGACCTTCAAAATGCCGATACCCACAAATAGTGAGAACACAATAACCGGCAAGATTAAGGCCTTAGCCATAGCATCAATCGGATTCGATGGTACCATAGCGACAAATACCTGCATAATTCCCGGTGCTTCTTTGACTTTTACAGCTGCATCGCTAGTCAATTGCAAGCCGACCCCTGGGTGCGCAATCCCAGCCACTGCAAAGCCGATAGCGATGGCAATAGCTGTCGTTACTAAATAAATAAGAACTGTTTTAATGCCGATACGTCCCAATTTTTTCGTATCGCCAATACTAGTCATGCCGACAACCAGCGAGAAGAATACGATTGGCACAATTATCATCTTAATCAAGTTAATAAAAATAGTACCAATAGGTGCGATCCACCAGTTAATAAAAGGCAGTGCTGGTTCACCAGCAATCAGTCCAACGACAACTGATAGGACTAAAGCAATAAAGATTTTGATAGATAAGTTCATAACACTCACTCCCTCCACAACTTTTAATACAAGATAAGCCGCCTACAGAATCCCCATTAACATTCCATAGACGGCTCCGTTGCCTCTTGTACCTTATGCCTTTATTGTATACAAAATGGTCGATTTTGTCAATTGCATACATTCATGTATACAATAAAAGTTCGTCAGCAGTGTACTCAGCTTTGTTGCAAAATTGAATAATTCTCAGGATGCATACCATCCTTGATGGTAACCTTTATGTCTGTACCAAATTCCGCTGCTAAATTCATCATAACCTGATTTTGCCGCAATTCCTCGGCAACCGATTCATGCACTTCGATTTCATAGCCTTCGCGAGCATGTGATTTATGCTCCATCCGGCGAATATCGGCCGCTATACGGATACTTACAGTTTCCGGTGATTCTACCCGCCCGCGGCCATGACAGACCGGACATTCACTATAGACCAGGCTATCAAAATTCTGTCGTGATTTTTTGCGGGTTATTTCCACTAACCCTAAACTAGTAATGTCAACAACATTGGTTTTAGTACGATCATTTTTTACCATTTCACGCATAACCGACAGCAATTCTTCTTTTTGCGAGTCCTTTTCCATATCAATAAAATCGACTATTATTATCCCGCCAATATCACGCAACCTAATTTGGCGCAATATCTCAGCTGCTGCCTCCAGATTCGTCTGATATACGGTTTCTCCCAGATTTGACTTGCCAACATATTTTCCTGTATTGACATCAATAACCGTTAAAGCTTCGGTTTTATCTATAACTAAAAAGCCACCCGATTTAAGCTCTATTTCCCTTGCCCCTAACTGCTCAAGCGATTCTTCAATACCATATTCTTTAAATAATGGCTTAGCTCCTTGATAAAGGTTTATTCTAGCTAGTAAATGCGGTGATATGAACTTCACCAAATCAATAACCCTTTGATAAACCTGGGCATCGTCGATTAAAAATTCATCAACATCATCAGTAAAGGAATCCCTGACGATGCGGATTATTAAATCAGCATCCCGATATAAAAGCGCAGTTCCTTTATTTTTCAGCTTAAACCTGGCTAAAATCGACTGCCACAGACGCACTAAATACTTGGCATCAGCAGCAAGTGTTTCCTCACTTTGTCCGACTGCTACCGTGCGAATAATAAGCCCCATACCCTTAGGACAAATTTTTTCAGCAATTTTATGCAGCCTGTTTCTTTCTGCTTCATCAGTTATCCGGCGGGACATACCAATATAAGCTGCCGTCGGCATCAAGACAACATTGCGCCCTGGAAGCGATATATGCGTCGTCGCTCTTGGTCCCTTAGAGCCTATTGCATCTTTTATTATTTGCACCGGTATTTTCTGCCCGATATGTATATGCTGCGTTTTCGGCAGCGTTTTTATAACATCCTGCGGCAGACCATCGCCAATATACATAAAAGCATTTTTACCAGTTCCGATATCTACAAAAGCTGCCTGCATTCCCGGCAATACATTCTGCACCTGTCCCTTGTAAATATTGCCAACCAGATGCGAATGGGAAGAACGCTCAACTTCAAAGGCTTCTAAAACACCATTTTCCACTAGCGCCATCCTGGTTTCCTCTGGCGCTATAGTCACCATAATTGATTTCATCTGCTCTTCCCTGCCTTTCTCTATACCAGTTCAATAAGACGCTTGCCGTTGCTAAATAAGCCTTGGCGTTTTATCAGCGCCTGCTCAGCTTTTACTTGTAAATCAAAATCTTTTTGCAATACCTGCAATATTTCAATTGGCTTGACACTGCCAGCCTGCGTAATTTTTATATCCATCTGCAAAAGCAATTCATCACCAATTTTATTTACCATAACTGGCTTTAGCATATATTGCTTGGTTTCAATTTCCCGCTGCTTTTTCGGCGTAACCCGATGCCAAACTGCACTAGCTGCACTATTATAGCGCTCAATTTTATGCTTGGCTTCGCTTTCTTTTCCTGCATAATGAACCTTGAGCTCATAGCGGGCTTCATCAGCTTCCGCCATCAAAGCCTTAGTCTTGCCTTGGACAATTCTCAATTCCTTTAGCTTAATGCCTGACGGCAATTCCTTTTGCAATTTATCAAAAACTTCCGGCTGGCAGACAGGTTTCGTAAGCTCAAAATCCATATATTCAGCTTCACTGGTTACACCAAGTGACAACGCCGACGCAAATGCTACCTTCATGTGCGGGTTAAAACCTTCGGAGTATGCCATAGGAAGCTTTGCCCGATCAAAGGCTCTTATAAAAATATTAGCATAATCTAAATGCGATACATAGCGAAGCTCATCACCTTTAGTAATTTCTGCTCGATATTTATAAAGTTTGCGTTCATTGCCAGGTCCTTGGGGATCAGAATCTTTTTTAGCTTGCGGTGCCAAAGTATTTTCACGGCTCAGCTTTTCTTTAGCCTGAACTTTCTCATCGCTAGCATAATCAATTACTTTTACTCCAAGGTTCGGACAAATACCACAAGCGCTGCATTTTCCATGACGACAATCTGGAGTCAAAGCGCCTGCCATCGCTTTTTGCCACTCGCGCTGCAAAAATTCCTTATTGACACCTGGCGAGGTAATATCCCACGGCAAGCTTTCATTAAAGTCCCGCGTGCGCTCATTATAATATTTAAGATCAATGCCACATTTAGTAAAAGCATTAAGCCAGGTTTCATGCTGATAATGATCGCTCCAGCCATCGAATTTAGCCCCATCCTGCCAAGCCTGATAGATAACTTTTGCCAAACGGCGATCGCCTCTGGCCAACACGCCTTCAATGATAGACAGTCTAGCATCATGATAATTAAATGTAATCGCTCTATCAGTAATATGTTGTTTTAAGAGCTGCTGCCGGCGCTCAAATTCAGCTATAGGCAGCTGACCAAACCACTGAAATGGCGTATACGGTTTTGGCACGAAGCAAGAAACCGATACAGTTACTTTAACACCGCGTCGTCCCTTTATTTCCGTATAAAGATCAACCACTTTTTTAGCTAATCTAGCGATACCAATTATATCTTCATCAGTTTCCGTAGGCAATCCCATCATAAAATACAATTTAACTTGTTTCCAGCCTTGCTTAAAAGCTGAACCGCAAGCGTTCATAAGATTTTCTTCGGTAACGCCTTTATTGATAACATCACGCAAACGCTGCGTACCTGCTTCTGGCGCAAAGGTAAGGCCTGATTTTCTTACTTGCTGCATTTTATGCGCTAAATCTATCGAAAAACTGTCTATTCTAAGCGATGGCAACGAAAAACTTACCTTTTCATCCTTAAAATCATTCATTAAATCATCTACTAGTCCGCCCAAGCAGGAATAATCAGCTGATGATAATGATGTTAAGCTCATTTCGTTATAACCAGTTTTATCCACCAGTCCCCGTGCCATCTGCCGCAAATTTTCTTCCGTACGTTCTCGCGCCGGACGATAACAGATACCAGCTTGACAAAAACGGCAGCCACGTGAGCAGCCACGGAACAGCTCCAGCATAATACGGTTATGCACGATATCCATATATGGAACTACTGGTTTTTCCACAAACTGCGCCTTATTCATATCCCGGCAAACCCGTTTATATATTATATTTTTTGCATTGTCAGCTAATGGAATTAATTGTTTATAATCACCATTTTCAGTATACTCCGGCTCATAAAACGACGGCACATATATCCCATCAATCTGCAAAAGCTGCTTCAAAAAGCCCCTACGTCCATCAGGTTTACCAGCTTTTTTCCACTCACTAAACAGCCTTGTTACCTCAACAATTGCTTCTTCAGCTTCACCTACGATAAAGAAATCAAAGAAATCAGCAATAGGCTCAACATTATAAACGCAAGGTCCACCACCAACGATAAATGGCATATCCAGACTGCGCTCTTTAGCCCAAAGCGGAATATGCGCTAAATCCAGCATATTGAGCACGTTAGAATAAATCATTTCATATTGCAGCGAAAAACCAAAAAAGTCAAAGGCTGTAAGCTCCTGATGCGTTTCCAAGGAAAAAAGCGGTATATCACGCTGACGCATTTCAGCCTCCATATCCACCCAAGGAGCATATACTCTTTCAGCTGCAACATTTTCCTGCCGATTGAGGATTTCATACAGGATGGCTAATCCCAAATTACTCATGCCAACTTCATAAACATCCGGTAAAGCTAATGCAAAAGTACAATCAAGCTGTGACCAGTCTTTTTTCACTACATTCCACTCATCACCAGTATAACGCGACGGTTTTAAAACCGATTGCAGCACCTCATGTTCTAGGTGTACCATTTTTGATATTCTCTCCTTCATACATTTCCTATTTTCAGCTCTCAGTTCATACAAGCTTCTTTACACATAAGAAAAGCTCCTTAACGGAGGAGCCTTTCCTAAAACAGCAATTTTTGTTTTCGCAACTGAATATTTAATAATATTGCTATTGACATAATATTGGTAGTAAGCGAACTTACACCATAACTCATAAGCGGCAGGGGTATACCAGTAACTGGCATTATGCCCAGCGTCATTCCCACGTTAACCAGCACGTGGAAAGCCAGCATTGATGTAATGCCTACAGCTAGTAAACGACCAAATATATCACTTGCATCCTGAGCTATTTTTATGCCTCGCCATAATACTACCAAATACAACAGCAGCAAAACAACGACGCCAAGAAAACCAAGTTCTTCACCAACTACCGCAAATATAAAATCAGTATGATTTTCTGGCAAAAAATTCAACTGGCTCTGAGTTCCTTGAAACAAGCCTTTTCCAAAAAGCATGCCTGAACCAATGGCAATTTTGGACTGTATTATATGATAGCCTGAGCCCAATGGATCAACATTCGGATCCATAAACACCATTATTCGCATCTTTTGATAATCCTTCAAAAAATGCCACAGCAATGGCATCATTGCCACACCAGCGGCAAACAAACCGCCCAGCAAACGCAAATTTATACCGCAGACAAATAACATTCCCAAAAAAATTGCCATAAATACCAATGACGTTCCCAAATCCGGCTGTTTTAGTACCAGCAAGAACGGCACGCCTACATAAGCTGCTACCGGCAATAAATCATGCAGGGAATTTAATTTTCCGATCCGATGTTCCATGACGGTTGCCAATGATATTATCATTATTATCTTGGAAAACTCCGATGGCTGAATACTTATCGGACCAATTGAAATCCAGCGCTGAGCTCCTAGCGCGGAATGTCCTAAAAACATAACTGCCAGCAGCATTATTAAGTTAAAAATATACAATTTGTTGCCGTAGCCTTGCAGCATTTTGTAATCAAAATTCATGAGAAATATTGCTACCCCTATATTAAACAGGGTAAAGATACCCTGCCGGGCCACATACCAGTAACGATCATCACTAGGCGTATTGATATGGGTAGCACTTCCTATAATCACCAGACTCATGATTACAATACCGGCCGCAGCCAGCACTAAAGCTAAATCAGTACGGCGCAATATACCTTTTGTCATAACTACCGAATCTTCTCTCAATGATTTCCTTTATCATGCTTCATACGGCTTACTGGAATATTAGCCACTAATGCCACTGAATCATCATCATCCGCCAAGGAAATCTCCATATCATGCTGATTTATTTCCATATAATTGGAAATAACCTTTATTATATCATTTTTTAGATTATCCATGACTTCAGGCGAAATATTGGCCCGATCATGAATAAGAACTACTTTTAAACGATCGCGGGCTATCTTGCCTGATTGCTCTTTTTTGCCAAAAATCTTCATCAATGCATCTAACATAACAGCCCCTCCTTATTTGCCAAACACGTGCTTGAGTTTTGACCAAAAGCCTTCTTTAGGGAAGGTCATAAAGGGAACATTTTCACCTAAAATGCGACCAACAATATTGCGATAAGCCTGACCAGCCAGCGAATCATCCATCGTTATGCAAGGCTCACCCTTATTGGTACTAGTTACTACCTTAATATCATCAGGGATCTGACCGATACACTCGAGCGATAAAATGTCATTGATATCATTCATATCCAGCATATCACCAGATTCTATCATCTGCGGACGAATACGATTTACAATAAGCTTAATGTTTTCTTTATCAGCTCGTCCCAGTTCACCAATAATCTTATCGGCATCTCGTACTGCTGAAATTTCCGGCATAGTTACGACCAAAGCTACATCAGCTGCCGCAATAGCCGTCTTGAATCCCTGTTCAATACCAGCTGGACAATCAATTAAAATATAGTCAAAATCCTTGCGCAGATCATTACAGAGCTTTACCAGCTGCTCGGGATTTACTGACATTTTATCTTTGACCTGCGATGTTGGCAGCAAAAATAAATTTTCCAGTTTTTTGTGACGAACCAATGCCTTTTTATAAGCCACTCGCCCTTCGGTAACATCGACTAGATCATACATAATACGATTTTCTAGTCCCAGCAGCAAATCAAGGTTTCTAAGACCAGTATCTGTATCTACCAGCACTACCTTTTTGCCACGCATAGCCAATCCCATACCAAGATTTGCTGTCGTCGTTGTCTTGCCGACACCGCCCTTGCCCGAAGTAATTACATAGATTTCGCTCATTCTTTCTAGCCCTGCCTTTCTATCGGTTCAATCACAATCTGTCCATTTTTGATAAAAGCCCGTTCTGCTCTCTCCGTCATTTCCATTTTGTCTGGTGAACGGGCAATTAAATTAGAAATCCTTATCTGCGTTGGCATGAGATGATCCGCTATAATAAAAGCGGTATTATCACCGTAAGCACCGGCATGTACCATACCACGGCAAGTTCCCCTGATATCAATACTGCCGCCAGCAATAATTTGCGCACCTGGATTAACATTACCACAAATCATAACTGAACTTTTTGTTTTTATTTCCTGCCCGCCACGAATAGTGCGATTTACTACTACCATTTCCTGAGCCTTCAGCTCAGCTGCCTGAGTCTCAGCCACCTTTGTCTGTTCCTGCTGCATATTAATTTGAGCTTGCATTGCAGGAAGTATTTCTTTACCCTTAAATACTCGGCAAATAAGACCATACTCATGAAACAGCTGTTTAATTGCTTCCCGCTTTTCAGCGGAAAAAGCATCGGCCGGAATTTGCACTAGCGTCCCCCGCAGGAAAAAACCTGAGCCTGACACAAGCTTTTCCTTTATATCTGCTAATACCGCTTCATACGTTGCATTGGCGGCGAAACTTAGTTGCAAGCCCGTCTTACTGCCCTTGATTTTTACTATTTCTCCACTCATGGCTGACCTCGCTCGTTTCGTAAATTTTATCACTATTTTTTACTATTACTGATTTTGATTGGCATTTTGTCCATCGGTTTCAGCCGCAGGCTGATTGACACCAAACCAGGCTTCTAATATTTTTCGTCCTATTGGTACAGCCGACTGGGCACCAAAGCCCCCCTGCTCAACAATAACTGCTACTACAATATCCGGATTATCAAATGGACCATAAGCTACAAACCAGCCATGATCACGTCCATGAGAATTTTCCGCCGTACCGGTTTTACCAGCAATATCAATATTGAACCCTCTAAACGAGGAAGCGGCCGTACCATACTTAGTAACGTCATGCAGACCTGACTGCACCAGCTTGATGACATCCTGACTTACCTCAAGCGTCGATAATAATTCTGGAGTAAACTCCTTAACCGTACTGCCATCAGGAGCTACTATTCTTTTTACTACATGTGGACGATAACGCTTGCCATCCGCAGCAATTTCCCCCATAACCATAGCTGCCTGCAACGGCGTTACCAGGTTAAAACCCTGACCTATCGCCGCATCAAAGGTCTCCGAAAGATACCATTCACCGTCTTCAAAATTCTTTTCCTTATAACGACGGTTTGCTACCAGTCCATCAGCCTCATAAGGCAAATCTATACCAGTGCGCTTACCTAGACCAAACATCCGCGCATATTTTTCCAGTCGATCTATGCCTAAACGGTTACCCATTTCGTAGAAATAAACATTATCTGAGTGCGCCAACGCCTGCCTAAAGTTAATAAGTCCCAAAGCTTCGCCTTCGGAGTTTCCTTTAGGAATAATCCAATGGTGACCACTATCCATAATAAGTTCATCCGGTGCTACTACCCCTTCAGTCAGGGCCGCGGTACCAGTAACTATTTTAAAGGTTGAACCTGGCGGATACTCACCAGTTATAGCTTTATTATCCATCGGATGATACGGATTATTATTTAACTTATTCCAGTCCTTGGCTGATATACCATGGGCAAAGAGATTTGGATCAAATGCAGGCCTGCTGACTATCGCTAAAATTTCACCGGTTTGCGGATTAAGTGCCACCGCTGCTGCCGCATTGGCATGTATCTGCTGTAATTGTTCATCAACCGCTTTTTCAGCTGCTGTTTGCAAATTTTTATCAAGCGTCAAATACAAATCATCGCCTGGTATCGGCTCCTTGCGCCCAATAATCCTGACTGGCTTGCCGGATACATCTACTTCTACCTGCTGACCACCATTTTCGCCTCTAAGTTCCTTATCGTAAACTTTTTCCAGCCCAAACTTACCAATGATATCACCGGTTTTATAACCATCGGCTTTCATTTTTTCCAGCTCGACATCATTTATCTCACTAACGTAACCATAGGTATGAGCCGCTTCCTGTTTATTCATGTAATCACGAATTGGCTGCACTTCAATAACCACACCGGGATAATTATTTTTCTGTTCCTCGATTATGGTAACAATATCCGGTGTCACATCAGCTTTTATCCTGATTGGATCAAAACCGCTATGGGCTGCAATTTTTTGCTTAATTTCATCAACCGGCACTTTTATTAAATCTGATAACCTGTTAATTACATCATCCGATATTGGTGCCGTAAGTGGCAATAATGACACGGTAAAACCTGGACGGTTTTGCACCAAAAGCTCACCATTGCGATCAAAAAACGTTCCGCGTGGTGCCATAGCTGGTATTATGCGGATACGGTTGCCCTCAGCCAGCTCCGAATAATATTCACCCTCATATATTTGTAAATAACCTGCACGGACGATGAGGACAGCAATTACCAGCACGCAAAGCCAGCCCATAACCTTCAATCTGCCGCTGTATTCATCATTTTCGACCAAAAAGTATCTCTCCCATAACGAAAGGCACCCCGCAAGGTGCCTTAATCAATGTTTATCTTTATCCTTCAATTGCTTATCTACTGCATAAACTAAACGATGCACCGGATAAGCAAAAGCTAGTTGATAGATGAGCATTGGTACAAGCATTACCTCTGTTCCACCCATCAGATTAAAGCGATAACCTAATAATACCATAAGTACCGCTAAAATAAAATAGTTAGCAATGGTTACTGCTATTGACGACAAAACCGGCAGCAAAAAAATTTCCTTGAATACACTTTCAGAAAGCTGACCACAAATCAACCCGAATATAGTATGCGTAAACGCATTCATGCCAAAGAACGTGCCTGTTGCCAAATCCTGCAGCAAACCAGCTGCAAATCCCATCAAGGCGCCTTGCTTTATGCCACGCAAAAAGGCAAATGACACCGTCAGGAGCAATAATAAATCGGGACTTATCCCATGATAAGCTATAAGTGGCAACATTGATGTTTGTAATACATACAAAAAGACTACCAATGCAGCAAGTTTCATGAAATCATTCATCATTCATTATCTCCTGCATTTTCCTGTTCAGCCGCTGCTTTAGCTGCTGCTGGATCTGTTTCAGTTCCCGGCGTCTGAACTGGCGGTTTAACCGGCTCTGGCGGTGCTTCTCTCGATGCTGTTATTACCATAACATCTTCTAATTTTTGAAAATCGACTGCCGGCTCCAACAGACCGATTTTCAAAAGACCGCCTTCATCGTTATCAAGCGATGAAATAAGACCTACTACTAATCCCTTAGGATATACCCCGCCAAAGCCAGAAGTAACTATCACGTCGCCTTCGACAACATCAGCATTTTTCGGAATATTGACCATCTGCGGCATAGTAGGATTATCAGGATCGCCCTGCACGATTCCAGCAACCCTTGATTCAGGTCTTTGCACAATCGTGCCAACTGATGAGCGCGGATCTAAAATCAATTGTACCTTGGCTGTATTCCAATCAGCTTCAACGACATGACCAACCAGCCCTTTTTCAGTAACGACTGCCATATCAGCCTCTATACCATCTTTTTTACCACGGTTTATTACTATCATGCGCGACCAAGTTGCTGATTCGCGGCCAATCACTCTCGCTGCTACTAAGTCAAACTGAGTCGCCATTTGCCGATAGCCTACCAAAGCCCGCAGTCGTTCATTTTCAGCCATCGCTTCGCTAGCTTGCAAATTCTGAATCCGCAATTGTTCAACTTCACTTCTAAGCATTTTATTCTGCTCATGTACAGTTACAATTTCCCAAATATTGCTGGTTACATAGTTTATTTGATTGCTAATAAAGGAAATGGCTCCTTGGAACGGCGATAGCACCAGTGAAACAGCTTGGCTGCTGACTGGTGCCTGAAACCGCCCGCGAGCGGCAAAAAAGATTATACAGAATAAACTTGCCACCACGAAGATGAGGGCCCACACTTTGCGATTTGTTTTCTTATCTCTTCTTACGCGGTTGTTCATTTTACTGTCTCAGCTTCTTTGATGTCATAACTACACGTTTTAATAGTTCAATATTTTCTAGCGACTTACCAGTACCTTCACCGACACATGACAAGGCATCCTCAGCAACCAGCACTGGCATACCAGTCTCCTTCGACAAGAGCTTATCCAGATTTGTCAAAAGCGCACCGCCGCCAGTCATCATTATACCATGATCCATAACATCAGCTGCCAGCTCTGGCGGAGTTTTTTCCAAAGTACCCTTAACGGCATCAATTATCTTATAAATTGGTTCGTTTAATGCTTCCCGAATTTCCTTAGCTTGAATCGTAAGCGTTTTAGGAAGTCCGCTCACAAGATCACGACCGCGGATTTCCATACTCTTATCCGTATCGGGAGTTACAATTGCCGTACCAATATTAATTTTAATTTCTTCAGCAGTACGTTCACCAATCATCAGATTATACATCCGTTTGATATATTGAACGATCGCAGAATCCATTTCGTCACCGCCAATGCGAATAGACCGGCTCGTTACGATACCACCTAACGATATTACGGCGATTTCAGTCGTACCACCACCGATATCAACTACCATGCTGCCAGTCGCTTCTTCTACTGGCAGTCCAGCACCAATAGCCGCTGCCATCGGTTCTTCGATAAGATACGCTTCCCTGGCTCCAGCCTGCTGCGCTGCATCAATAACCGCCCGCTTTTCAACTTCGGTAACGCCGGAAGGAACACCAACCACTACTCTTGGCCGTACAAAGGATTTCGTATTCATTGCCTTGCGGATGAAATACTTGAGCATAGCCTGCGTTACATCAAAATCAGCGATAACACCATCTTTCATAGGACGAATAGCCACTATATTGCCAGGCGTACGACCAATCATCTGTTTTGCTTCTTCGCCTACGGCCAGGACATCACCGGTATCGCTCTTTATCGCAACTACTGACGGCTCACGCAGCACTATACCTCTGCCTTTTACATGTACCAGCGTATTAGCCGTTCCCAGGTCAATACCCATATCGTGCGACAAACCACCAAACAGACTCCACATTTTACCGAAAAACTCCCTTCCGCTATAACCAAAAGCCAGCTATAAAACTGACTATACCTTAACTATATTCATATCAAACAATGTCATTATTGTAGCACAAAACTAAACTGTTTGTAACCACCAATTGCATTTTTACTGCTTTATTCCATTAAACCTTCTTCTTTTAGACTAAAAAACCGATTTTTGCCAATAATAACATGGTCTAATACCGGTATATCCATAATATTGCCTGCCTTTAACAGACGCTTGGTAACCATAATATCTTCTTTGCTTGGCGACGGATCGCCACTAGGATGATTATGACAAAGAATCATCGCGGCAGCAGCATAATCAACAGCCGCCCGAAATACTTCCCGCGGATGAACTATAGAAGCCGATAGGCTGCCAATAGAAATATCTGGCATACCTAAAATATGATTTTTAGTATTTAGTAATAATACTGCAAAATGTTCTCGCCGCTCAAATCTGAACCTCGGCATAGCAAATTTAGCCACATCCTCCGGTCCACGAATAATTTCTATTTTGGAAGTCTCATCTATTGACAGTCGTCTTCCTAATTCAATGGCAGCAATTATCGTGGCCGCCTTGGCCATACCAACACCATCAATACTAACAAGTTCAGCTGGCGCAGTATTGGCCATCGCTGCAATTCCACGCTCCTTGTAATGCGCTAAAACAGCTTCGGCTACTCTTATAACTGATTGCGTTCGCGTGCCAGTACGCAATAACACCGCTAAAAGTTCCGTATTACTTAATGAACCTACTCTGCCAGCTAATAATTTTTCCCGTGGTCTTTCATCCGACGGAAGATCCCTCACCATGATTGTCATAAAACTCAACGCCCGCCTTTCTTGCAAGACGCCTTGTTGCAAATAGCGGCAAACCCACCACATTAGAGTAAGAGCCATTGATTTTACTGATAAAAACAGCCGCGCGACCTTGAACCGCATAAGCACCAGCCTTATCTAAAGGCTCACCAGTTGCTGCATAACCTTCAATTTCAGCAGCTGACATTGGCGAAAAGGTCACCTCAGTAGTTACAACATCAGTATAAACCCTGCCCTGATTTATAAACGCTATTCCCGTCAGCACCTGATGGGTTTTTCCTGCCAGCAATGCTAGCATTTTGCACGCCATTCGTGCATCATTCGGCTTGCCATAAGTGTGACCAGCCAAAGCCACTACCGTATCCGCTCCCAAAACAGCCATATCCGGATATTTTTCAGCTACGGCTCTAGCTTTAGCTATTGCATTAACTTCAACCAGTTTTTCCGGCGGTAAGGAATCGCTTTCCTCAGCTGCATCGCTTACTACAACCTTAAAACCAGCTCCTGCCTGCGTTAAAAGTTCTTGCCGGCGTGGTGACCCTGATGCCAAAATAAACATATCGCTGCCTCCTAACTTTTAATAACGTTTGAATATTATAAGTGCCAGTATGATGCCTAAAATGCTCATAGCGTTTGGAGCAAATGCTAATCCGACAGTTAATTTGATAACATACAGATTAATCACAAATGGTACTATATCAAATACTGGATAAGTCATCGTAAGATATGGCATGATTCCGCTCAATGCATCCACATTTGCTAATAACTGCCCTAATATACCACCTATAATCGCACCTACGACCACAAATAACGTGCACATACCTGCACTGCGTCCACCAAATTTGGCCACAAGAACCCCTCCAAACAGTTTCTAATGTATTATTCTTTCATAAATAGCATAATCCTTCTTAAAAATACAAATTTATTAAAACAAATAAAAAGCTGCAGACCTGAATCTGCAGCCATTAATGGTTAAATCAAGTACCGAATATAAACATACACCGTTGAAAGGGCTATCGTCAAGAGCATGATCGGAAAACCAATTTTAAAATAATTGATAAAGGTAATCTTTACACCACGCTCAGCAGCTAGACCAGCAACAATAAGGTTAGCCGACGCACCAACCAGCGTACCATTGCCACCCAGGCAAGCCCCTAATGCCAGACTCCACCATACTGGTTCAAGATTGCTGACTCCCATAGCTCCCATATTCTGAATCAGCGGTATCATGGTCGCTACAAATGGAATATTATCAAGAACTGATGATACTAGAGCACTTAGCCAAAGCACCAATAGTGAAGTTGCGGTTACATCACCACCCGTAAGCGCTACCGCCTCTTTGGCCAAATCACTTATTATCCCAGTTTCAATAAGTCCGCCAACTGCAATGAACAAACCGATAAAGAAGAAAATCGTCGCCCATTCAACTGACTTCATCGTTGTTTCTACTAAATGATGACTGCCGCCAGCTAATAAAAGCAGTAAAAAGCCACCCGACAGCGCGATTAATGAGGATTCAATATGAATTAGCGAATGAGTAAAGAAACCTAAAATAACCAATGCTAAGACAAATAGTGAACGGCTGAGCAGCTTGCGATCCTTTAAGGCCTTCTTTTCATCCATCTTCATTAATTCAGCCTTCAGCTCAGGCGTCGTATGCAGCCCTTTTTTATAAATGAATTCCATCAATATTATTACGACAATCAAATCAATAATCGCAATCGGCGCCAAATTTTCAATAAACATCATAAAAGTCAGCTCTTTTACCGCACTGCCAATCATAATATTTGGCGGATCGCCGATAAGAGTTGCCGTACCACCGACATTTGATGCTATTATCTGCGTTAACAAAAACGGCATTGGATTTAAATGCAGCTTGCGAGTGATACTAAATGTTACAGGCACCATTAAAAGCACCGTAGTTACATTATCTAAAAAGCCCGAGAATACCGCGGTAATGATTCCTAAGTATACCATTATCCGGCGAGGCTCGGCTTTAGCTACCTTAGCCGCCTTTATGGCTACATAGTCAAACAATCCCGTATGACTAGTAACACCTACTAGTACCATCATACCAACCAAGAGACCAAGCGTATTAAAATCAACATGATGCAATGCCGTATCCTGATCCATGATACCAACTAACATCATAAGGACTGCACCTAACATCGCCGCTACGGTACGATGAATTTTTTCCGATACAATAACTACATACATAAGTATAAAGATAATCCCTGCTAAAACTTCCATTTTATGCCTCCTTTTAAGCAAAAAAATAGACGAAGCCCGTTTTGAACCGACTCCGCCTGTTGTTTTTCTATTTATTTGTCTTTAGTCTACCATATCGAAGTTATTATTGGCAAGAAAAATTTTACTGATTAGACAGCTGGCGGAATTCTTCTAATTTAGCCATAGCTGCGCCTGAGGCAATCAGTTCTTTAGCTTTTTCGATACCAGCTTTGATGCTTTCAGCCTTGCCGCCAACGTAGATAGCCGCACCAGCATTCAGGAGAACTATATCCGTTTTCGGTCCCTTAGCACCATTTAAGATATCAAGCGTAACCTGGGCATTTTCCTTAGGATCACCACCGCTGATGTCAGCTTTTTTACAGCGAACAAAACCAAAATCCTCAGGTTTAATTTCATAACGGCGGAACCAGCCATTTTTAAACTCACAAATACTAGTTGGCGCACTTAAAGAAAGTTCATCTAAACAATCCTGTCCATAGATAACCATACCACTCTCAACACCTAAGGAAAGCATTACTTTAGCTAACGGCTCTAATAAATACTCATCATAAACGCCTAACACCATCCGCTTAGGATGCGCCGGATTGGTAAGCGGTCCTAAAATATTAAATACTGTCCTAATACCAAGCTCTTTGCGAATAGCACCGACATATTTCATCGAAGCATGATACTTTTGCGCAAACATAAAACATATACCGATTTCTTTTAATTCCTGCACGACTTTAGCTGGCGGCTGGTCTAAATTTATCCCTAATGCTTCCAGACAGTCAGCAGCTCCGCATTTTGAAGATGCCGCTCTATTGCCATGCTTAGCTACCTTTACCCCAGCAGCTGCGATGATAAAAGCTGCCGTCGTCGAAATATTTATGCTATGAGCATGATCACCACCAGTACCAACAATATCCAGCACTTCCATATCATGATCAACTTTCAGCGAATGATCCCGCATAGCCGCTGCTGAGCCCGAAATCTCAGCAATAGTTTCAGCCTTGGTGCTTTTAGTAGACAAAGCGGCCAAATAAGCTGCATTTTGCACTTGCGAGGTTTCACCATTCATTATTTCATTCATTACTGCATACGATTCTTCATAAGTAAGATCATCTTTGCTAACAATCTTTTCAATACATTCTTTTATCACCAGTAGTCACTCCTTTACTATAATAACTCTAACATTATCATTTACCTATATAGTTGTCAACTTCTAAATATTTTTTACTAATTTTAAAAAAAAGTTCAAATTTAGGGTTGACTTTTATTCAATAAATAGATACAATATACGAGTGGTCAACGGGATGTAGCGCAGTTTGGTAGCGCGCCTGCTTTGGGAGCAGGATGTCGCAGGTTCGAATCCTGTCATCCCGACCATTTTTTTATATCTTAAATTAGCGTCAGTAGCTCAGTTGGATAGAGCAACGGCCTTCTAAGCCGTGGGTCGGGGGTTCGAATCCCTCCTGACGCACCAGTAAAGTCAAGAAGCCTTGATGGCTTCTTTTTTTTGCACATATATAATTTATACAACGTATAAAAAAGGTCTGTCGTACGTTTATTACGTGTGACAGACCTTTTTTATCATTCCAGCTCACGCCGATTCATTTCTTTTAATAGTTGTATTGCACCTTTGCCTAGACCAGTTTCCTTGGCAACTGCTTCCACAGAATACCCGCTTCTTAACAAAGCACCAGCTTTGGCTGTCAAATCGGGCTCAGCTGCTGTCTCACTTTGCTTGTCAGTCATAGCTGCTGCTTCTTCAGGCGCTGTTTCACTAGCAGCTGCCATTACCTTTTCATTCATAGCTGCCGTCAATGAATCCACCTGTTTCGGCTGTTCATCGCGAGCAATTGACTGCTGCAAAACACTAGCAAAATCAACGGCATCCAGCCTTTCCGGGGCTGAACCTGACTCCGCATAGGCTCTTAGCGCTGCATTTGTATTGGTCACGTTCGGTGCCGTCACTAAATTCTGCCGCCAGCTCAACATTTGCTGCTCTATTTCATTGGCATAACGCCTCAGCCTGTTTTCGGTTTCATCAGCAACGCGCAGCTGCCGCATCAATTCTAAATTGCGCTCATCAGCTTCCTGTAAAAGCTTTTCTAAATGTGCTATATGACCGCCAATCCGGTTAATGACCGCATCAGCTGAACGTTGCAATTCTAATTTTAGCTGTTCGGTTGATTCCCGCATATCATTTACATCATTTAACGTTGCCTGCTGTCTTTTTGATATTTGTTTTACCACCAGCACTAATATCGCACCTAATATGATAAAAAAGCCCAAAATTTCTGTAATCATACTTGAATATATCACCACCTGCCCCTAAAGGGAAATATCCAAAAAATGTCCCCGGGATGGATCAGCTGCATAATTGACTTCAGCTTCAGCATCGTCTGACTTGTCATCATTTTGACGCTGCCGCTTAAAATAGTATCTGCCCTTATTTTTATGCTCTTGATCATCTTTTATCTTGCCATCTTCTGGATTATCCTTAGTACGAACCTGCTGCTTCTTTAGCTTATCATCAGCTTTTTGTTTAATCGCCTGAAAATCTGATTGCAACGCGTTAGCCTGATTCAGATTGTGCTGAACCTGTCCGGCATCAGTTGCCCGTGGCACTATCATTTGCAAACTCATTGGACTGACATCCATAAAGCGCCCTTCTTTCCTGCTAAATAGCTCAATATGGCCCTATCGTTACTTGATCATCTTTTACGGATAATGTTGAATTTCTTATTTCTGACTGCACATTTTTCAAAACCGAATTTATTGATATTCTGACACCAGGATATATTACATCCGAAACTCTTATTTTGCCATTTTTCATTTTGCTTAAATCAGCTTCCAAATCCTGAATTTCCTTGGCACAGCGCTTTATTTTGCCTGCTAACGGAAACTGCGAACGCGTAAGTTCATTAATCTGATCAATACGCTGCTGCGGCAAGCGGCTGATATCAATTTTACCTAAAGTATTAAGCATCTGGGTTATTTGTTTTAACCGCAAAGAATCATCCTTGTATTCCTTACAAACATCATGATAACGTTTTTCTATTGCTGGATTTACGCCTACAGACAAATAAGTAACCACAAACGCCTGATTACCAACAACCTTGCAGCGAATCTCCTCACCCGCTGCAATACGGCCACCAGTAAGCATGCCCCGTTTATCCTCCATAACAATGTTCTTGCCCGCTTTTAATGTGGAATGAAGTGATACATCCGCTATATAAATGTCCCGTCCAGCTTCAATTACCGCATTTTCCGTAAAGGCCGCCCGTACATCTTCTTTCGCTTTTACCACACCATTATTCATGCCGTTGACGCCGCCAGTTATGTAAACATTACGTCCCTCAACATCACCGCCACTAACCATGCCAGATATTTCTATATCACCGGTAGCCTTCACTTTAAAGCCAGCTTCAACGTTGCCTTTTACCTCTACGCTGCCGATGAAATCAATATTACCTGAACCAACACCTACACCACCGCTGACTACTAAATGCGGATCAATACTTATCTTGCGGCCAGTATCGACAATTTGTCCATCCATAGCCGCTACTATTTGATTTTCATTGACAATTTCGACATTGCTGCCCTGTGGCAGGGGAATTGGCCGACCATTTTTAGCATGAACTACATTGCCATAAACATCCTTGCCTGAAATACCTTCCGTCTGCATTATTCGCACAGCTAAAACATCACCCTTTTTAGCCAGAACAAAAAGATTCATGTTTTTGTAGTCAACCCGATCATAAGCATCAAGCTTCGGTTTTCCCTTGATACCTAAATCAAAATGGCGTTCAATGCGAGCATTTTCACCATTGCATGGCGGTGTACCCTTAGCTGCTACAAATGGAGCTAAGCTTTGCACACCATTTTTTATAGCTTCATCATCTATACCAAAGACAATATTTTTTTCAGCTAAAGCTGACTTTACCTGCTCTAAATCTGGCAAGCGGGTGCCATTTTTGGTATCAAAGCGCACCGTTACCGTCATCCGGTCACGGCTTACGTCAATGACAATAGCAGCCTCATTTTCATCCTGCTCAGCACTTATCATGCCCAATCCGGTACTATTAAGTTCAGCTTCAAGACCTTCCTCAGGAAGCACAAAACTATTAGCCAGCTTTCTTGGTTCACCAGCTGCTTCCCGCACGAAACGCGATAATTCGATAATATCATATTCGATGACACCATTATCCTGCAATAGCTGACGTATATCGGATAATTCAAATAAACCACTATCGCCTACATTCGGGTAAATAGTCAAATATACGCCATCATTTTTAAATTCTAACAGATAACCTGCATTTTTTCCGCCAACTGATGGGCGTACATTCTGTCCTTCCATGATGCGTCCCCCCTAGGCTGACTTAAATTAATCCATTCTTCATCCGTTCCAAATACCCGCGCATACGAAAAATGGCTTTGGTATGAAGCTGCGATATCCTCGCCTCAGACAAATTTAAAATCAAACCTATTTCCTTTAAAGTCAATTCTTCATAATAATAGAGTGCCACTACCTTTTTTTCTTTTTCAGGAAGCTTGCCTATAGCCGTTGCCAGCGTATCTGCAACTTCTTCCTTTTCTAGCCGCTCCGATGGACCTAAATCACTTGCTACCGGAGTATCCACTTGCAAATAATCATCCAATGGAATAACTGTTGCCATCCCAATCTGACCAATCAAAGTTTTTAATTCTTTGCTGGTCATGCCAAGCTCGTCTGCCAATTCATCATCAGTTGCCGCTCTTCCTAAACGGCTTTCCAAATCATAAACTGCCTGCTCATAACGGCGTATTTTTTGTCTGACACCAACTGGCAGCCAATCCTTGGAACGCAAATAATCAAGCATAGCGCCTCTTATCCGCACTCCAGCATAGGTTTCAAATTTGTTTTTTCGCTCCATGTCATAACGATCAATAGCATCTAGCAAGCCAAAAAAACCGCTAGAAAGCAAATCATCACGATCGACATGAGCTGGCAAATTTATCGACAAGCGACCTGCTATCATTTTTACCAAAGGTAAATAATGCTCTGCCAGTTTATTGCGTAATTCAGTAGTTCTATTATCTAAATAACTGCGCCAAAGGGAAGTTACTTCATCCAAATGCTTCTCTGATTTACTATTGAAAGAATCCATTGAACGACCTCCTCCCATCGACTCATCCTTAAGTCAACGTCAATTTTTATATTACCATTACCCACAAGAACCATCACGCTATCTTAGGTTGCTGGTGGTGGCTCCATTCGTTTTAAATTATCACTGTTAAGTGGAGTAAAGCCGGTATTTTCAACATTCTCCTGCTCTTTTTCAATGTCGTTTTCGCCATTTGACGCTTCATCACTATCTTGCTTTGCCATAGCTTCAAGCTCGTCAGGACTTTTTATTGCATCGTCTTTTAAATTTTCCATAAGCTCAATATTTTTGTCAAAGCCAATGATATTTTGCTCTTCAAGTATAAACGTAAGCAGCAAAGCACCTAACCCTGTCACTAAAAAGCCAGCCATACCGCGCAATAAAATCGTTGTCAAACGGACATCGGCTATAAGACCAGTCAATATTATAACCATAGCTGCGATGAAGCCTAACACGCTTGAAATCATTAATTTATACAAACCGGTCTCACCTGCCAATCATTTTTATAATTAAATTTCTTTTTCACCTTTATCAATAGTTTTAACCTTATAAACACCAGTACTAAGATCTATTGATACCGTACGTCCATAATTAGCTCCAGTATCTTCAGCTAACAGACGTATCCCTAATTCCTTTAAAACCTTTTTGACTGCCTCTGCATTTCTTGCGCCTACCCGCATTATGTCAGTAGCGTTAGCAAAAGCAAACATCTGCGCTCCACCCGCAATCTTAGCTACCAGCCGGCTGCGCTTAGCACCTAGCTTTAATACGTCTTCTAGCATCAGCGGAAGACCGGTATCAGCAAATTTTGCTGGATTATCAGTTGGCCTGGCTTGCGTACTATCAGGAAGCATAATATGAAGCAATCCGCCAACTTTGGCTTGCTCATCGTAAAGCGATATGCCTATGCAAGAGCCTAAACCATAACTGATAATTGTTGCTGGAGCACAGCCGACTTTATAATCAGCCATGCCAACCCGAATAAGCTCTGCCATATCACTCAACTCCTACTGCGTTAATAATCGTTTCAAGTGAACCTGGATCCGGAACCAGGAAAAACTGGCCGTTTATTCCATCGTCCTCTGATAAAAATTCTGTTTCTATTACTAACGCCTGATCTCCCATCTGTCCAAGCTGAGCCAGCACTACATTGAGTATTGCGCCTGCCATATCCATAGCAAGAGCCGGAATTGATGGCAGCATAGTAATTTTCGTAAAGGTAAAAAAAGCATTTAAATAAGCACCTGACAAAATATTACCTATCTCCATCAAGGCCGACTGATCCATTTCATCTAAGCTATGCGTTTCACCATGCTTCTTTCCCATCAAAGTGTCCACTAAATAAAATGCACTTTGCTGAGGCAGCAAAAATAATATATTGCTAGGTGCTTTGCCATATACCCGCAAAAATATTCCTACTACTACCGCATCTGGTCCACCTACTAAATCAGGAACCTTTTCTAATGGCACCATTGCTACCTTTGGTACATTCATATCAATGCGGCGATTTATGACCTGCGATAAAGCTGTAGCCGAATTACCTGCTCCGACATTGCCTATTTCACGCAACGCATCCAGCTGACTGGCAGTAAGATTTAATTCATCCGTCATATTAATACCCTCACTTAACATTAATGGGACGTGCTAAAAGCACGTCCTTCACTACTGTCAATAACTTACTTGCCTTCACCTGTGCCAATAATTTCTTCCAAGTTAAGCAAAATGATAAGACGACCATCAACATTACCAATACCACTGAGGAATTTTGAGCCGCCACGGTCATTAGTAGCTTTTTTAGTATCTACTGGCTTATTGTTTATCGTCAATACTTCGGTTACGGCATCTACCAGCATACCAACATGTAAATCATCAATTGTTACGGTTACAATACGAGTATTTTCCGTATACGGCGTTTCTGCTAATCCCAAACGCTGTTTAAGGTCAATAACCGGCAGCACTGAGCCACGCAAATTTATTACCCCTTTGATAAAATCAGCGGCAAAGGGCACTCTGGTAATATCTGTCAGATTACGTATTTCCTGAACGTTTAAAATACTAACACCATATTCTTCATCACGGAGTTTAAAGGCAACTACCTGCATGCCTTCGTTCATTTCCGTATTTTTCGTTTCTTCGTTAGCCATAGTAACTGCCTCCTCTTACTGCTGCATCATCGTAGCGACATCAAGAATCAATGCAACCCGACCATCACCTAATACTGTTGCTCCGGAGAACATCTTGAGCCCAGCGAACAAGTTACCAAGTGTCTTGATTACTATTTCTTGCTGTCCGATAAGATTATCTACAACAATGCCGGCCTTAGCTTCGCCAGCATGGACAACGACAACGAAAATCTCATCCGAATCTTTTACATGTGGTACCTGCAAAGTTTCTTCCATACGAATAATCGGGATTATTTCACCACGCAAAACGATAACTTCTTTGTTTCTTACCGTCTTAATGTCCGTTGGCTGAATATTAATGGTGCTATCAATTGAGCCAAGCGGAATAGCATACATTTCTTCCTGAACTTTCACCAGCATAGCCTGAATGATGGCTAATGTCAGTGGCAGCTTGATTTTGAATACTGAACCTTCATCTATCTTGGTTTCAACATCAACATGCCCTGAAAGAGCCTCAATCTTGCTGCGGACAACGTCCATACCGACGCCACGTCCAGATATATCAGTAATCTTATCTGCGGTCGAGAATCCCGGCAGGAATATCAGCCGAACTGCATCAGCATCATCAAGTTTATCTGCATCTTCCTGCGAAATCATGCCCTTTTCAACAGCTTTGCGGCGAATGACATCGGCATTGATACCAGCACCATCATCTGTAACCATGATGACAACATTGTTGCCTTCATGACGCGCAATAAGTCCAACTTCACCTGTCCGCGGTTTGCCTTTAGCTTCACGATCATCAGGATGTTCAACACCATGATCCAGCGAATTTCGCAAAAGATGCATGATAGGATCGCCGATTTCATCAATAACGGTACGGTCAAGTTCCGTCTCCTCACCTTCAATAGTAAGGTTGATTTCCTTATTGAGTTCCTTAGATACATCGCGCACCATCCGTGGGAAACGATTAAATACCGCACTTACCGGAACCATGCGAACCTTCATGACGATATTTTGCAAATCGGTCGTAACCCGATCCATTTGCTCAAGCGTTTCCGTAAGCTCAGCTAAGCGATGCGTTTGACCAATCTGCTCTAAACGAACCTTGTTGATGACAAGCTCGCCCATGAGATTCATCAGCGTATCAAGTTTATCAATATCAACACGCACAGATTGACTTTGATGTTTATGATGAGCCGCATCTTTTTTCGAAGCTTCTTTTTTAGCCGGAGCTTTAGCTGGTGTCTTAACAGGTGCTTTAGCTTGGGGCTTAGCTTCAGCAGCTTTAGGCGCTTCAGCAGGTGTTGCTTTTTCTTCAGCCTTAGCCTCAGTATCTACTACGTTTACTGAAACCTTTTCGATCTCGGAGATACTTTCTAATGCTTCTTCAACATCTTTTACTTCAGCTGCGGTAATAAGTAAAACATCAAAAGTATGATCAAATTTTTCCTGTTCCAAATCTTCCGCTGGCGGTACTGATTTTATTACATCGCCCAGTTCATCTAATGCGTTCATAACCATGTACGAACGAGCTGATTTCAAAAGGCAGGTAGCAGCTAGCGTTACTTGGACATGAACGCCAATCATACCGCTTTCTTTAGCCTGTTTCAAGACATCCTTATCTATGTCCGTAAGCACTATCGAAGGACTGTCAGCAGCTTCCTGTGGTGCAGCCTCAGCCGCAGCATCTGCAGCTTTTGGCATTGGCGTGCCTTTGGATATCGAGCTTAGTTTTGCCACTAGATCAGTTACATCGACTACATCTTCTGCTTCACCATCACCAACACTATTTATCATCTGCTCTAAAGAATCAAGACATTTAAACAACGTATCAATGATATCTTCATTTAATTTGAGCTGTTCTTTACGGATTAAGTCCAGAACATCTTCCATTTCATGCGTCAGCTCAGCTATCTTGTTATATCCCATAGTAGCCGACATACCCTTAAGCGTATGCGCATTACGGAATATTTCATTAACTACCGAGACATCATCGGAGTTTTCTTCCAAACTAAGCAAGCCTTCATTAAGGGATTGCAGATGTTCATGGGATTCATCCAAAAACATATCCATATACTGATTTGTATCCATTTGTACTCCCCCTGCTTTTTATCTCTTTACTGCCGTCACTATTGCTCTGGCAATATCTTGTATAGGACAAATCACATCAGCTAAGCCAGCATCAACCACGGCTTTGGGCATTCCGTATACTACACAAGTTGCTTCATCCTGCGCGATGCTGAAACCGCCAGCTGCTTTGATTTTTTTCATACCGTCTAATCCATCGCAGCCCATACCAGTCATTATTACTGCTACCAGCTTCGAACCAAGCGACGCTACTGAATCATACATAACGTTCACTGCTGGACGATGATTGCCTACGGGCGGATCCTGTCCTAGCTTGATACGCCTTAATGCACCTTCGTCTTTAATACGCATATGATAACTGCCTGGCGCTATATAGACATGACCGGCTTTTATTACATCATCATCCTCAGCTTCTTTTACGATAACCTTGGATATATTGTTAAGCCGGTCAGCCAAAGCCTTGGTAAACCCCGCTGGCATGTGCTGCACTACGACTACCCCGCATGGCAAATCAGCTGGCAGCCGCGTTATAACATTTTGCAACGCCTGTGGTCCGCCAGTAGATGTTCCAATAGCGACTAATTTCTTACCAGGATTAACTGAAGCTGCCGGCGTTACTGATTTTGGCACCAGCTTATGCTGCTTTTGCCTAAGCAGCGGATTACTAGGCTTCGTAAAAAGCGCCGCCTTACTAGGCTTAGAGCTCGTAACAATGTTTTTCTTCTCTGGCGGTTTATAGCCATGCCTTATTGGAAGCTCTACATGCTTTATTACTGGTCTTGCTGGAGCTATCGGCGTTGGTATTTTGGCGACACTGCTGACTATCTTGTGAACATTAGCTTTAGCGGCATTACGGCATTTTGTTAAGATTTCATCTTCTATCGTGTCAATTCTAGATATTGAACCGCCAGTCTTGCTGATAAAATCTATTGCGCCTAAACTTAGCGCCCTTATAGTTGCCTCTGTACCTTCATGGGTAAGGCTGCTAATCATTATGACCGGAATCGGACTTTCCTCCATAATAACTGCCAAAGCAGTCAGCCCATCCATAACCGGCATGTTTACGTCCATCGTGAGCAAATCCGGCTTTAACTTTTTAACCTTAGTTATTGCATCTTTTCCATTCATGGCAGTGCCAACAACTTCAAAATCTGCCTGCTTGACAAATAAATCTGACAGCACTTTGCGCATAAAGGCTGAGTCGTCAGCTATCAATACCCTAATCATCCCATCACCTCATTTACAAGGCTCAATAACATTGAAGATCTATTCCTTTGGCAATACTAGACCGCTGAACAGCAAATAAATAATGCACTATCTTATTAGACGTAGCTCGTGACATATCCTTAAAGACCGCCCCCACATGATAAGTTTTTATCTCATCGTCTTGCATTACTGGGGTGCATCTCACCACCTTGCTCATAAGATCAATAGCTCCCGTTCCCGGAATGTCATGAATCTCCAGCCCAGCTCTAGTTCCTTTCGCCAAAGCCTCTGGCCAGACAAAACAAATTCCATTGCCACTCAAATTAACAATGCTCGACATTTTCGGTGCATGAATTGTTCCTTCACTATCAATCAGCTTAACCTTTATCGGCAAGCTGACCCTTATCCTTACAAACTCACGATTCTGATGTCTTTCAACAGTTTCCGGCAACGTAATATGCCATACCGGAATCCTGTCATCTAATTTGTTGATTGCGATAAATTTACTGAAAAAACGTAACCTGCATTTATCCCCTACCGCCAAAGCATATAACTTTTCTCCCTGACGTGGTATAAGTGGTACATGCTTGCTGTTCATCGGCATTGCCACCACAACCTTGTCTTCGACAATATCTTCAATTCGGCTAGCGTAACGAGTATCATCATTTTCTAAATAAAATTCTACCCGTTGGCCAATTTTTAAATTACCCTTTGCCTTTATAAATTCGCCCGCCATAAAAAAGTTCCTCCATGTTTAACGTGGAAAATGAAAAATTTCCTGTAAAAATCCCTTCCAGCCCCGCTTTACGGTCATTTCTCTGCCATAAAGCAAACTAGCTGCCAGTGCTTCAATGCATTTAGCTGCTGTACAATTAGCATTAGCCACTAAAAAAGGAGTCTGCTGCCTAACCGATCGCATCACCGCACTGTCTTCATAAACATATCCCAAGCAGTCTATCGGCATTTGCAAAAAACGCTCTGCCGTCTGTTTTAATTTAGCTGCTACATCTTTGCTTTCCTGTTCATCATAAACTCGATTAATAATTAAACGCAAATTTTTTTCTTTAGCATACATACTGTAAGCTTTCATCATCGCATACGCATCTGTAAGAGCAGTTGGTTCCGGCGTAGTTATTAGCAAAACCTCATCAGCAGCCAGCACAAAATCCATGACATTTTTCCCTAAACCAGCACCAGTATCCAAAAGAATAATATCTGCCTGACTGCCGCAGGCAGCTAACTTTTGCATCAGCAGCTGCCGCTGCTCCATACTAAAATCAATAGCCTTTTCTATCCCGGAACCACCGGATATATACTTAACACCATACGGCCCATTTATAAGCACATTATTTAACTCGACACCATCTTCTAATAGATTCAATAAATGCTTATGCGAGCGGCTGCCTAGTACAACATCAACATTTGCCATGCCAAGGTCAGCATCAATTACCAAAACCTTTTTGCCAGCCCGCTTTAAGGCTATCGCCAAGTTTACGGTTATATTGGTCTTGCCAACACCGCCCTTGCCACTGGTAACCGCTAAAACCTTAGCTCCTGCTCTTAAACTTGCGCTGTTATCTTCTGTCACTAGCGCTTTATATTCGGTTTTATCGCCCACTAACTGACGTAATCTTGTTGCCTGGTCTTGCATATTACTCCCTCAACAAAAGCTCTGTCAGCTCTTTAGCTGATGCCGGTACAATATCATCAGGTACGCTCTGTCCATTAGTCAAAAAAGCTAGCGAAATATCTTTATTGACCAGTAAATTAGGTATCAGCCCTAAACTGCTGGTTTCATCCGTCTTAGTAAAAATCACACTATCTGGTTTGCAAACAGCAAATTTAGCCAAAATATCCGCTGCATCACGATTCTTGGTCGTAGCACTCATAACCAAATGCTTTTCAATATGCGGATTTACCGCCAAAAAATCCTGTAATTCCTGCATTTGAAATTCATTATGCTGACTGCGGCCAGCAGTATCAATAAGAATTAAATCCTTATCCCGATGCTTATGAATAGCAACTTTCAGCTCATCGGGCGAATACACTATCTCTAACGGTAAACCAATAATATCAGAATACGTTTTTAACTGCTCAACCGCAGAAATTCTATAAGTATCAGCTGTTATCAAAGCCGCTTTAACATTTTTTTCCAGCACAAAACGGGCAGCTATTTTAGCTAAAGTTGTAGTCTTGCCAACTCCTGTAGGACCAATTAAAGCAGCAATGCGGACACCATGCTTGTTTAATTTGATACCGCCCGAAAATTTAATTACTTGCGAAAAATAATCTATCAAGCCGTTCCTTGCCGATTCATCAAAGCTATCAAGCAAGGTAGTCCCTGCTGGCATTTTCGCTGCCATATCTTTTAAAAGGTCCTCGCTTACTTCCTGCTTTTTCAAAACTTCCTGTAATGAAACCGTATCCTGTGGCTGTTCCTTGCTCATAACCTGTGCCAATAGCGTTTTCATCTGTGCCAGTTCATCTTCTAGTTTCTGAATTTTTTCAGCATCTTCAGCACTGTGGTCAGTTCCAGCAGCCGCTATCTTAACCGGTTCTTTGACAATAGGCGTATCTGCCAGCTTTATACCACTTTCCGTACCGTTAGTCTTGTATTGCGACAATACTTTAGTTGGCATAACTACAGGATTAGCAGGAATAACCACATTGAGACCACTGCCCGCTTTCGGGGCAGCAGTCTCTTTAGATACCGCTTGACTAACTTTTAACGGTTTTTTATTTTTCTTAACCTCAGCATCTTCGATAGCTGCCGTCACTTCTACAACCTCCTTGCTATGATACCCAAGGAAGCCTCCTTCACGATATTTTTTCGTATGCAAAATAACGGCATCACGACCGAGTTCGTCCTTTACCTGCTGCATAGCTTCTTTCATCGTCGAAGCCTTAAATACTTTTATTTGCATTTAAATCTTCACCACCCCAAGAATCTGAATTTCAACACTTTGCTCAATTTCAGCATGTGATAACACTATGAGCCCTGGCACTGAGCGTTCAACCAGTTTGCGGAAATACAGCCTTACTGCCGGACTAGTTAATACAATCGGCTGATAGCCCATATTAGTAAGCTTGCCCAATTCATTATTCAAACTATCAATAAGTTTTTGCATCGAATCCGGATCAAGGCTTACATACGAACCATGGTCTGTTCGCTGAACTGCTCCCGCTATACGATTTTCCAAAGCCGGATCAAGCGTTATGCAAGGCAAGGTCCCATTTTGAACATTTTGCTGCGTAATCTGCCGTGACATAGCATGACGCACATATTCAGTAAGAATCTCGGTATCTTTAGTCGCTCTGGCATAATCTGACAGCACTTCAAAGATAGTTTCCATATCGCGAATCGAAATGCGCTCATGCAGCATATTGGCCAGCACCTTTTGAATTTCGCCTGCGGTAAGCAGATCGGGAACCACCTCATCCACCAGTGCCTGATTGGTTTTCTTGAGATTGTCAATAAGACTTTGCGTTTCCTGACGACCAAGAATTTCATCTGCATGCTGCTTGATAACCTCAGTTAAATGCGTTGCCAGCACTGATACGGCATCGACTACAGTATAACCATTTAATTCGGCCTGCTCACGCTCATTTTCTGGAATCCACAGAGCAGGAAGTCCAAAGGCCGGTTCAGTTGTTTCAATACCTGGCACTTCTTCAAATACCGTACCGGAATTCATCGCTAAATAATGATCTAGCATCAGCTCGCCCTTGGCTATCTCTACGCCTTTCAGCTTTATGATATAGGCATTGGGTTTTATTTGAATATTATCTCTAATACGGATCGTCGGCACCACTAAGCCTAATTCTAATGCGCACTGCCGGCGAATCATAACAATACGATCCAAAAGATCGCCGCCTTGACCGGTATCAACTAACGGAATAAGCGAATAGCCTATCTCTAATTCCATTGGATCTACTTGCAACAGCGATACGATATTTTCCGGAGTAGTCGCCTTGCGTTTTTCCTGAACCTTTTTTTCTTCTTTTTTAGTCTCCGTTGCCGTTTTCGTTGTCTGATGCATCAATCTGGCAGCGATAAAGCAGGCAATAGCCAGCACCGTAAACGGAATACCGGGAAGGCCTGGCACCAGCGCAAAAAATAACAGCACGCCACTTAAAATAAAGAATATCCGGTCATTATGGAAAAGCTGACCGACCATATCGCTGCCTAAATTACCTTCGGCACCAGCCCTGGTAACAATAAGACCAGTAGCAGTTGAAATCAAAAGGGCTGGAATCTGACTTACCAGACCTTCACCAACCGTCAGCAGCGTATATGTCTGCAATGATTGCAAGGCATCAAGATTACGTTGCATCATACCAATGATAAAACCACCCGCAATATTTATGCACATAATAATTATCGCTGCGATGGCATCACCTTTGACAAATTTAGACGCACCATCCATAGCGCCAAAAAAATCGGCTTCATGCTGGATTTTTTCCCGCCGGATTTTAGCTTCGGCATCAGTTATCGCACCCTGATTCAAATCAGCATCAATTGACATCTGTTTACCAGGCATTGCATCGAGCGTAAAGCGAGCTGATACCTCAGCTACACGCTCAGAACCCTTGGTAATAACGATAAAGTTAATCGCTACTAGTATGATGAACATGATAAAGCCGACCACTGGATTACCACCGACAACGAAATTACCGAATGCCGTGATAACTTCACCTGCATACCCATCCAATAATATCAAACGCGTTGATGATATATTGAGGGCTAACCGAAATAGCGTCGTAATCAGCAAAAGTGACGGAAATATTGATAAATCCAGTGCCTCTTTGTTATAGATAACTGACATCACTACTAAAAGCGCGATCGTGATATTTAAACATATCAGCATATCGAGCAATAACGTTGGCAGCGGTATAATCATCATTACGACAATTATTATAATCGCCACAGCTATCAATACATCACTATACTTTTGTATGAAACTGCCCTTGCCAAATATATTGGCGGGAGCAATTGCCTGTGGTGCAGCCATAAACAATCTCCTTATCTGAAAACATCAATAAAACATAAACAGCGAAAGTAAATCAACGAGGACGCACGCGATGCTTCAGCCGGTAAACATAGGCTAAAACTTCGGCTACAGCCTGATAAAGCTCAGCTGGCACCGCATCACCGATATTGGTTGACGCAAACAGTGCTCTAGCTAGCGGACGATTCTCTACAATCGGCACACTTGCTTCGCGCGCCAGTTTTTTTATCTTTTGAGCCACAAAATCCTGACCTTTAGCAATAACGAGCGGTGCTTGCATTCCCTTATGATATTGCAGAGCCACCGCAAAATGCGTCGGGTTAGTTACGATAACATCAGCCTTAGGCACTTCCTGCATCATGCGCGACATTGCCATCTGGCGCTGTTTTTGCTTTATCTTGCCCTTGATTTGCGGATCACCTTCGGATTGTTTCATTTCATCCTTGACTTCCTGCTTGGACATTTTCAAATCCTGCGTAGTCTGCCATTTCTGATAACCATAATCCAAAAAGCCTAATACCATAATAACACCAATGACCTCAAATGACATGCTAAAAATAATTTTTGACATCTGTTCAAGGCTGGTTCCCAAATCAAAGTAAATAAATTGCGGCATAGCTAGCAGCTGCTGCGACAAAATAGTATATAAAAAATAGCCAATTACGGCTATTTTAAATAGCGATTTAAAAAGCTCGACCAGCGAACGCTTGGAAAAAATTCGACCAAAGCCATTAATAGGATTTAATTTATCCAGCTTAAAGCCTATAGCTTCAGTATTAAAATTAAGCCCGACCTGAAAAAAATTTACGCCTAAACCAATAATCATTATTGCCAGCATTATGGGAAGTGCTGTAGTTGCCAGTATCTCCATAATGCCAATAAATAAGCGGCTAATGTTTTCAGTATCAACCGGCTGATTCAAATGCGTAAAGATATAAGTCGTATAATTAGCAATGCTGGTATATATATTTTCCCAAAGCACCTTGAGAACAAAAAAACCGGTCAAAAGGACAAAAGCGGTACTTATCTCAGTACTGCGGCCAACCTGCCCCTTTTTCTTAGCATCAGCCCGTTTTTTTGCTGTTGGTTCTTCAGTTTTATCATCGCCAGCAAAAAGCTGCAAATCAAAATAAAATGATTTATTGCAAAGCTTCAAGGGCAATTCTGATGTTTCCATACATTTCATTGAATAACACATCCAAAAATAATACATAGAATGGCAACACCATGGATAATATGATAACGCCAATCGTGAGCTGCATAGGTATGCCGACTACAAAGATATTCATTTGCGGCATCGTCCGGGCGAGTATTCCCAGACCAACATTGGTCAGTAATATTGCAAAAGTAACCGGCATAGCGATTTTCATACCGGTCAAAAATATACCGGTCGTAAAATCAGCTATTATCATGGGAAGTGACATATCCGGCTGCATGTTTAAAAGCGGTACTATCTTAAAACTTTCAAATAACGCCGCTATTATCATATGATGACCATTGGTAACTAAAAATACTATTATTCCCAAATTATAAAGAAAACTTCCGATAAGCGGCATCTGCTGACCGGAAGTTGGATCCATGACATTTACAACAGCAAAACCGACCTGCATATCCATCACTTTGCCGGCCATCGTGATAGCGGCAAAAGCAATATAAGCCACAAAACCTATCAGCCAGCCTACAAACAGCTCAGTAAGCACGGCCCAGGCATACGCCCATATCGTAGCCGGCGGATTAATTGCCCCTAAATTATCAACCACAGGAAACAACACTATGGTAATAGCTAAAGCTGCTGCCGCCCGAAAATAAACTGGTATATTTAAACTGCCAAAAAACGGCGAAATGACAAATATTCCGCTGACTCTGGTTAATAGCAGCATAAACACGGCTGCGTGCCCCTGCAATAGCGTAAATAAATCCATTTTTTACTCCTCAGCCGATATAAGCTGGCAAATTCACCAGTATGTTAGTCAGATACTCCACCATTATTTTCAGCATCCAAGGACCAAAAATCAAAATTGCCACAAACACGGCGATTATCTTAGGAATAAATGCCAGTGTCTGTTCCTGAATAGAGGTTGTTGCCTGAAATATACTAACTAGCAGCCCGACTATCAAGCCAAGGCCAAGCATCGGTGCTGAAACTAACAGCACAATCATCAAGGCTTCCTGTCCTAGCTGGATGACCAGATCACCTGACATCGAACTTCACTCCTTAAGAAACCTTACTATTTAAAGCTGACAATCAGCGATTTTATCAGCAAATGCCAGCCGTCAACCATAACAAATAACAATATCTTAAACGGCAATGATATCATAACCGGCGGCAGCATCATCATACCCATTGACATAAGCGTACTAGCAACTATCATATCAATAACGATAAATGGCACATATATCATAAAACCAATCTGAAAGGCTGTTTTCAGCTCACTGATGATAAAAGCTGGTATCAGGGTAAATGTCGAAACATCTTCCTGCGACTCTGGGCGCTCAGCATCTGATAAATTAACAAAAAGAGCCAAATCAGACTCACGGGTCTGCTTGAACATAAACTCGCGGATAGGCTGCGCCACATTGTCAATGGCTTCTTCCTGCGTAATCTGACCAGCTAAATACGGCTGAATACCGTTTTCGTTAGCTTCCCCCCAATAAGGTGCCATAATATAAAAAGTCAAAAATAACGACAACGCTATAACGACCTGATTAGGCGGCACATTCTGCGTAGATAAGGCATTGCGCAAAAAACCGATAACTACCACAATACGCACAAAAGACGTAGTCATGATAAGTATTCCCGGTGCCAATGACAGAATGGTAAGCAGTGCCATAACTTGCAGGGTTACTGCCACATCCTTTGGTTGTCCTGATGTCCCCACATCGACATTGACCGTTGGTATCAAAGGCGCTGCCAGCGCACTACTAGTCATAAACAGCAGGAAAGCTATACTTCCCAGCAGTATGAATCCTTCCCGACGTTTCAAGCGCACAAAACTCCTTTTTAACAACAAACATTACTTACGAAAAATTGGTGGTATCTTTTGCACAAAATCAGCTAGTGTCCCAAATTGCTGTGAAAACATCTCGGGCATGGCTGGCTTGGCCAGCTCCTCACGATGCAATCGCTCAATCTCAGCTTCATCAGTTATTTCTGCCAAAAGCGTAATGGAATGTTCCGTAACTCCCAGCAAGAAAACCCGTTCCGCCATTTCTACGACACAAACCGACCGATTAGGACCTAACGGCAGATGTGATAATATTTTGCCGCCATAACCAAATTTTTGCTTGGCAAAATGACCGCCCAAAAAACGGGCAGCAAAATAAGCCAGCCCAACTACAAACAAAAAAATAGCAACCAGGCTGACTAAATAAGCTATAGTTGACCACCATGATATGGGGCTTGGTCGCGGGTCTGTATTTTCATACCCAGACAGATATCCGCCTTTGGCAGCCTCCTGTGCTGCCAAAGCCGGCTCCATTATCCCCAATAACATTACTATGGCAAGCAATCCAAGCCAAAAAATATTTTTTCTACTCATTAGCCTACTGCTTTACGAACAGCCTCAAGCACCCGATCAGCCTGGAACGGCTTAACAATGAAGTCACGAGCTCCTGCCTGAATAGCTTCAATAACCATTGCCTGCTGACCCATAGCACTGCACATAACTATCTTGGCATTAGGATCAACCTTCTTGATTTCCTTGACTGCACTAATACCATCCATTTCCGGCATCGTAATATCCATCGTGACCAAGTCTGGTTTAAGCTCCTGATATTTTTCTAAAGCTTTCATACCATTTTCAGCCTCGCCTACCACTTCATAGCCATTTTTCGAGAGAATATCTTTTACCATCATTCTCATGAATGCTGCATCATCAACGACCAATACTCGAACTGCCATATTTCATCTCTCCTCATCTTGTAAGAAAATTCTTCAACGTTATTTTTAATTATATTAGAAAGTCCGTTTTAAAACAAGCTATCTGCTAAAAACTATCAAACAAGCTTTACTTATTTAGTACTGCAATTTGGCAGCTCGTTCAGCGGGACTCGCAATTTCAGTTATACGCACACCAAAATTCTCATCAATTACGACAACTTCACCTTTAGCCAGGAACTGTCCATTGACCTTGATATCTACTGGCTCACCAGCTAATTTATCAAGCTCGACGATTGAACCATTAGTAAGTTCCAAAATATCTTTAATTGATTTTTTAGTCTGTCCCAATTCAACCGTAACTGAAAGTGGCACATCTAAAATCAAGCCAATATTAGCATCGTTAATCTGAACTGGCTGCGTGTTAAGCGGCGTAAACTGTGCTGACTGCACTGGCACATTTTGCGCGACATGCGGCTGCATAGCATAACCCATGGCAGGTGCTTGCACTGGTGGTGCCATTTGTGCCTGTGGCGCCGGTGCTTGCACTGGCGGTGCCATTTGCGCCTGTGGCGGTGGTGTCTGCACTGGCGATGTCATTTGTGCCTGTGGCGGTGGCGCAGGCGTAGGCTCTGGTGCTGGTGGCACTGGCGCAGGCGCTGGTGGTGCCGTCTCAGGCTCAGTACTTGAACCTCCCGTCAACGCCTCCACCATTTCTTTAGCTACTGTAACTGGCAATATCTGCATGATTTCACTATCAATAAGACCATCTACTTCCATACGGAAAGAAGTCCTTACAACTGGCTCATCACGCCCTACCAGTTCAGTTACTTTATCCTCACTGCCAAAATCAATTAAATTTACTTTAGGTGGTGAAATATCTATTTTTTTATTGAACATCGTGGAAAGCGAAGTTGCAACCGTCCCCATCATCTGGTTCATCGATTCGCCAACCGCACTCATCGCGATTTCATTTATCTCAGTATCAGGATTAGTACCATCACCGCCCATCATCAAATCAGCAATGATAGCTGCATCCTGTGCCTGAATAGCCAAGACATTGTTACCCTCGATGCCAATAGTATAACCAACCTCAACTATAAGATAAGGCATTGGGTATTGTTGTTGAATAATACCCATGGTTGCTACCGAAACCGAAGGCGTCGTAATGCTTACCTTGTGCCCTAGCAGTACAGATAAAGTCGTAGCTGCACTTCCCATCGAGATATTTCCTATCTCGCCTAAAGCATCCTTTTCCATATCCGTGAGCACATCATCAAGCTGAGATGAACTACTGTCGGGGCTGGCAGCAGCTGGCGCAGCCGCTGCCTCGGACTCTCCCGCAGGTGCGCTGTCTGCTGTCGGTATACTGCCACCATTCAGCAGTGCATCAATCTCCTCTTGCGAGATCATATCGTCACTCATCAGTACCTTCATCTCCTTCATCGTCTTTTATAATATCAGTAATTTGAACAGCCATCTTTTTACCTGACGTTCCGGGCCGGCAATGGAACTTTGGCCGATGCCCGACCAAACATACCAGATTGTCATCTACTTTGGTATCCATTTGCAAAACATCACCAAAGCCCAAAGTCAAAAACTCATTTATTGTAATATTGATTTCCCCAAGCTGGACTACCAGCGGAACCTTCGTCCGTTCCAGTTTCTTTTGCAGAATCTCAACCTGCTTTGGATCATCATCCTTGGTCACTGACGATGCCACCCAGAAAGTCGTCGTCAGCTTAGACATAACTGGCTCTAATACCAAGTATGGTATACAGATATTCATCATGCCTTCCACATCGCCGACCTTCATCTGAATCGTTACGATGACCACCATATCACTTGGCGGCACTATCTGCGTAAACTGCGGATTAGACTCAGTAGCCTCAAGACTAGGGGTAAAATCTACTACATTAGACCAAGCTTCCTTCAAGTTGCGCATAGCAGTATCAATAAACCGCTTGACAACAACTTCTTCAATTTCAGTAAGTACCCGAGGCTTCATATTAGTCTTGCCTTCACCACCGAATACGCGGTCAATAAAAGCAAACGCAATCTCGGTATTAACCTCCATTATAATATTGCCCTTCAGCGGTGGTACCGCTAAAATGCTTATTACTGATGGATTGGCCAGCGATTGCACAAACTCCTGATAAGTCAGCTGCTCAACTGAAGCAACTTCTACATTTACCAGAGTTCGCAAATGCGTGGATAAATAGGTATTCAGCATCCGAGAAAAGCTTTCATGCAACATAAACAAGGTTCTTATCTGATCCTTGGAAAATTTATCTGGGCGCTTAAAATCGTAGGTCTTTATTTTCTTTTGTTCTTCTTCTGCTTTAACTTCCTCAGCAGACACTGTACCATCTGCCATAGCTGAAAGCAGTTTATCTATCTCGGATTGAGACAGTACCTCATCGGCCAACCTTCATCCTCCTTCCTGCCTTTTTACTTAATCATTACTGCAGCAGGAAGCTCGTAATATACACATCATAAACAGAACCAGCCCCCAGCTTGGAATTCAATTCGTCCTTAAGCTTCTTTTTGAGATCGTCCTGTTTTGTTGCATCAAATTCATCTAGCTTGGCACTGCGCAAAATTTGCATCGTAGTATCTAGGATCTTAGTCTCTGCCATTGGCTGCAGCTTGCCTTCTTCAGTCAGATTATCCTTCTTGCCTGGATTCATCTCCAGCACGATACCAGCTTTCAAAAACTTGCCTGATTTTTGTCCACCGACATTGACCATGATACCCTCTTTAGCATCACCAAGTTTGATAAAAGTACCTGGATCATGATGCTCGCTAACTGAATCACTAGCATTATTAGCCATCATTTTAGTCGTAATAAAAAAGGAAATGCCGCCAGCTAAAACCAGACCAACCAAAACCAGCACGACTATCAGGATTACAGGAGATTTCTTTTTTTTCTCCTCTGGCGCTGTCTCAGTATTCTTCTGTTCATCAGCCATATTATTATCCCTCCATAATTCGTCACTTTTCCATTATAACGCCATTGCTAAAGTTTTGCCAATAGCAAAAACTTGCAAATAATCCGCCAGCTTAAAATTGGTGCAATGCCCGGCGATACTTCATTACCCGCCGTACAATCTCATCCATCGGCTCATCAACAATTAACTTTTTGCCATTAGTCAAGGTAACAACCGTATCTGGAGTTTCCTCTATCGTTTCTATTATTTCGGCATTTAGTATAAATTCTCCTTTTTTATTTGTCTTAGAATTAAACTTTGAAAGTTTAATCATACTGCCATCCCCTTCATAGTAAGCATATACATCTTCATTCTTTTAAATTTCGTCATGAACATGGTATTTTCCTCTCATTAGCAAAAGTTTATTTAAAATTTTGCACAAAAATAAACCGCCAATGCATTTTTTTAACACTAACGGTTCATTTTTATCCAGCTTACCATTGCTTCCCCCTAACAGGGGGAAGTGGTCCGCAGGACCGATAGTGGTTTGATATATATCATTTTTCCTGCTTTCTGAACCCCTTCCGCCCTTTCAGGGCACCTTCCCCACAAGCGGGGACGGCTTTCCGTAAGTGACACTTCATCTTTACTTACTAAACGCACCTTCTCCACAAGCATGGACGACTTAATTTACTATTACTTTCCCCCGCTGATGGCAAGCAGCAGAAACGGCAACAACAACACAACTGCGTAAACATTGCTTCCACCTAACAGGGGGAAATGGTCCATCAGGACCGATAGGGGTTTTTATATATATCTTTTTTCCTGCTTTCTGAGCCCCTTCCGCCCTTTCAGGGCACCTCCCCCGCAAGCGGTGGAGGCATTGCTGCTGCAATTAATTGTTGCAATTCTTGTCTCTTTACATTATTAATTGCTATTTATAGTCTTAAAACAAAAATAAACCGCCAATGCATTTTTTACACTGACAGTTTATTTTCTGCTTAATCCCCCAAGCCGAGGGAACTAGCCCTCTGTTTGGGGTATTTTCTTATTTACATTATAACGCCTCGGCTAAATTTTAGCAATAAACAAACAAACTGCTAAAATGTTCCCCATGCTTCCCCCTAACAGGGGGAAGTGATCCGCAGGACCGATAGGGGAATTTTTCAATCACCTATTAACGTTTCATGTTGATGAGCGTTTCAAGCATTTCATCGCCAACAGTGATTATTTTAGAATTGGACTGGAAGCCACGCTGAGTTACAATCATGTTGGAAAATTCGTTTGCGATATCAACATTGGACATCTCAAGCGCTGACGGTGTAATCGTAACGCCAAGGTCAGATGCCGTCTTTACATTAGCCGTACCGGAGTTATTTGATTCCTGATACAGACTGTTGCCATTTTTTTCTAAGCCTGATGCATTAGTAAACTGCGCTATTGCCACCTGTGCTTCAGCCTGCTTTACACCATTGGTATAGGTACCAGTAATAATGCCCGAACTATCAACCGATACGCTCGATAAAGTACCAGCAGCATTACCATCAGCTGAACCATTTACCGTGCTTTTGCCAGCATACTGCGTAAGACTAGTTAAATCGAGTGTAACCTGCTGATTCGTTCCCGAACCATTAGTAAGTGTCAAAGTCGAAGTACCATTACCAGATACAAATTTACCATTAGTATCAAACTGTAATGTAACAGGTGCCATATTCAGGGTAGTTGTCGAACCATCATCTTCAGAAAGTGTTGACGTTGCAGCTGTAACATCCGTAGCCAACGATACCGTCCACTCATTACCAGTCAAACCAGTAGTATCTGTTTTCGTTTTAGTAAAATACACTGGTACATTATGCGCATTACCTAATGAATCATACACGGTAAGCGTAGTCGTAACTGGCAAACTATTATCAACAGTATAGGAACCTGATGTCTGAGTAACAGTAGTGCCATCACTCATCGTTAAGGTTATTGGATTTGCCTTGGACGCCGTTGCACTTTTAGTTGAATCCTGAGACATAGCCGTTATTTCTGAGGAAGTGCTTATAGACGTAATCGTAGCTGTACCACCATTATATACATTACCTACGGTATATGCTGGACCACCAGTAAGTGACGCATCGTCAACAGTAGTACCATCTGACAAAGTAAGCTTTACTGTATTATTAGCACTTTTAGTAACAGTACCAGTAGTAATATCTTGCGTATAAGTACCACTTACACTATAAGTTCCTGATGTGACAGTTGCCGTAGTACCATCCTTCAAAGTAAGCTTGACTGGATAAGTTGCTGTAGCCGAAGCGCTATCGCCAGCAGCTGTATAATTATTAGTATTGGTAGCGGTAACCGCACCACCAGTAATTGATTTTATCGTCAAAGCAGCTGCATTTAAGTTATTGGCATAAGTTGCCACTGATGATGATTTTGATGCCATGCTTTTGCCAGCAGGAATGGTGATATTGCCGGCGGAACCATTAGTGCTTAAGACACCATCGGTTGCCATCCAGCCTTGAACATAAAGACCTGAGCTTGGCAATACATAGTTACCAGCGGAGTCAAATTCAAAGGCACCGTCACGTGTATAATAAGTCTGATTGCCATTTTTTACGACAAAAAGACCATTACCTGATAAACAGAGGTCAGTATTTTTACCAGTAGACTGCACCGATCCATCAGTAAAGAGCAGGTCAATGCTGGCAACACCCGTACCAAGACCAATCTGTTTCGGGTTAGTGCCGCCGACGGTGTCGCCAGGAGCCGAAGCACCGGTGAGTGTCTGCGAGAGAGTATCAGCAAAAGTCGTACGGCTTGATTTAAAACCAGTCGTGTTGACATTAGCAATGTTGTTACCGATGACATCCATGCCGGTCTGATGAGCTTTCAGACCAGATACACCGGAGAAAAGTGAACGCATCATAATGAATCTTCCTTTCTTTTGAAAGAGACTACCGATGCGGGCAAAGGAAAATTTCTTTCAGTCGATTTTCCAAGGTTTCCATAAACGGTCCAACCTTATATAATTGCCGCGCTGTCGATATTAGTTATAATATTATCGTTTCCATTAGCGCCTTCCATGGCGGTTATCACTGTCCTGTTTTTGATGCTGACAACGAGTGCTATATCATTCAGATAGATAAGTGATTCTCTAGCACCTTTCTTAGACAGCTTTTCAACCGTATCATCCAGCTTAGCTAGCTCCTGCTCGTTTAAGCTGATGCCTCGTGACTGCATTCTGTTTATTGCATGTTGCGAAAAATTAACCTGCTTAGCTGCTTGTTGTAATAATGCTTGAAAGCTGGCTCCATTATTGTTTTTTTTCGCAACTGCCTGGCTATTTTTTACAGTTGCAGTCTGATTTAAGGGAAGGATTGGCTGCGATTGGAAATAAATTCTTGTATCATTCATGCCAAAGTTCTCCCATTTTTAGCTATTAACTGCCCGCCACTTCACCTGAGCCAATGCGGGTAAGATCACTAATTTTTACCTTATAAGTTTTGCCATTACTTTCAGCAATAATACTTGGCGAACCATCCGACAGGCTTATACCTTTGACTTTGCCTTCATAGGTTGTCGTCGTTTTTGAAGTATTACCATTTTCATCAGTAGTCGTTGATTCTACCTGCCACTGTACTGGCTGACCTATCATATTGCTTAATTGGCCAACAAGCACTGACGTATTGATGTTATCAACTAGTGTTGATACCTTAGTCAGGCCTTCAGCTACGTTTGTCATCTGCTCTAACGCTGAAAACTGTGCCAGCTGCGATAAGTATTCACTGTTATCCTGTGGATCGAGCGGATCCTGATAGCGCATTTGGGTAACGAGCAGCTGTAAAAAAGCATCCTTGCCCAATGTTGAATTCGTTGCCGAATTTTTGCTTTGCGCTGCATTATAAGCTTCAACGGTCTGCGTAACGCCATCTTTGGTAATAGTATTTAAGGAATTTGACATTTTATCACCCTTTTCTAAATACGATAATCTACGCTGTCTTTTTTATTAGCTCTACTGTCCTCAACACCAGCAGCATCCACAATTTCCTCAGCTTCAGCTGCATATTCATGTCCATTAAGCAAAACCTTGCCATTGCTGTTATGCTGCTGTCCTTGCTGATGTTGCCAAGCGCCTTGACCTTCGCCTTGTGGCAGCTGTCCATCAGCCAGTCCTGCATAAACTTCTACCTGATCGACTTTTAATCCCTGCTGATTGAGGTCACTCCTCAGCTGAACGAGCGAATTTTCAATAATCGTCCGCACCTGCACATTATCACTGTGGAAAGAGGCACTAACCGAACCATTAGAAGTAACTGCTACTTTTAGTGTCAGCTCACCTAAATGCTCCGGATTAAGCTTTATAACCATTTCCGTGTTTTCTGCCCGTTTGATAAGTTTAGCTTGATCAATTATCTGTTGCGTAATGTTAAAATCATCTTTAGGCGCTGGAGCTGCTGTTTCAGTCACCGAAGTCTTGGCATTGACAATGTTTTCCCGCAAAAGCTGTCCAAAAGGCGTAAGCTCGCTTTTACCTGTAGCCGTAGCTTGCTGTTCATTAGGCTGTACTGCCTTATCACTAGCCGATTCTTCTTTTGCCAGCTTTGATATAATCTCACTGGTTTCATTAGTTTCAACTGCAAGCTTAGGATTATTGCTTTGCTGACTTAAGCCTGATTGCTGATTAGGGTTTTTCTCCTGCGAAAAGTCCAGCTGCTCCTCACTATCAGCTAAATTAGCTGATGGCGCTGCCTTTTGCTGAGCATCTTCAACCGTTAGCGAAGCACCCGTTATTAACTGGCTGATTTTATTACTGTTTTCTTTAACATTAGCATTATCAACAGTAACTGCGGTCTCAGCTGCGAGCTTGGCGTCAGCCAAAACATTTTCACTATCAGCTGTATTTAGCAAAGCCTCATTCAGATTTTCCGTAACAGCTGCTGCCTGCCTATTGACAGTTTCTTGACTAGCTGCTGATAATTGATTTTGCGCCTTTAAAAGTTCTGCCTCAAGCGGCGTCGTCATAGCTATGCTATCAGCGGTCACTTTAATAACTGGCTGATTATTGGACTCAGCTGCTGAATTTAAAGCTGCTTTTTTGATTTGCTGACCTGAAAGCATCGCGAGAAAATTTTTATTTTCTTGCAAGCTTTGCTCATTTTGTGGCAAGAGCGTCTGCAAATTATCATTTTTTACAGTTTCGGCTAACGGCGCCGATAATTCCAATGCTGCCTGATCAGATAAATCAACTACTGCGGCCGCACTTTCATCACTTGGCACAGCTTCTATAGCGTCATTTAGCTGATTAGTTTCATTATTCATAGCTGCTGCTAACAATAGCGATAACAAATCTTTACCAGCACTATCACCTTTAGCATCATTAGTGCCGCTATCCGCATCACTATCAGTTTCATTTTCGCTAAGCTTGCTTAAAGCCTCATTTTTAGCACTGGTTTTACCTAACACATCATCAAAGCTAGCCGTGTTCTTGCCCTTGACACTGCCTTTACCGGCAGAACCTTTAACATCTGCTTTAGCTGCTGCCGGTTTAATTGCTGCCGTCATCAAATTTGCTGTTTCCATTTTTTCACCTCCTTTAAGATAAATCTGCACCAACTCGTGCAACTAAAATATCGAAGGTACTTCATACCTTCTTAAGTTATAATTCGACTTTTATCCTTTTTTTCCTTGCTTATAAAAAAAATGAGCAGCTGCCTAAAGCTTCTGCTCATTATTTTTAGGGAATATTTGTTACTTTATCATCCGTGTCATCACCGCTATTTTGCTGCGATTCCATCATTTTACGAACATCATCAGCCGTAGTAACCTTCTTTTTAGTGCCTTCATACATAAGCTGCGTCAAGCGAGCAGTTTTAGCGGGCTGAAATTCTGACAATACTTTAGCGGCATTGCCCTCATCCATCCGCTGCAAGATAGCAATAACCAAATCATCATCGAGTGAATCCATAGCTTCAGCGGCATCACGCGGTTTCATTTCATTATACAATCTGGCTAACTTTGACACCCGTTTTTTCTCGGCAGCTTCCCGTTCTTTCATCTGTTGCTCAATTTCCTTTTTGGAAATTGTCACTTTTTTCGTATCTTTTTTGTCTTTATCATCAGGCTTATCATTTTCTACCGGCATATTTTCCATTTCATCCTGCGTTGGTGCTGGTTTAACAAAATATTGACCGATAATCGGCAAATTATATAACCCCAGTTTTTCGTTGGCCGCCTGGGTATCAAACAAGCGTAAATATATGCCCAGAGCAAAGCCGCCCACTATAAGCACTGCCAAGAGAATCAGCATGATAATGAGCTTTAATATCTTTTTCCCTTTTTTCTTTTTTGGCTTTTCCTCTGCCATTATATTACCCGCCTTTTATCTTATCGATAGATATCTAACACCTTATTGACATAATTCTGCGTTTCCTTATAGGGAGGAACGCCGCCATAATTCTTAACGGCCGCCGGACCAGCATTGTAAGCAGCTACCGCTTTTTTGACATCACCGCCAAATAAATCCAGCATTTCCTTTAGATACTTAGCACCGCCTTCAACATTTTCCCGCTTGTCATAGGGATTGACGCCAAGACTGGCCGCAGTATCTGGCATCAGCTGCATGACGCCAACAGCACCAGCCGCCGATGTTGCCTCCTGCCGGCCGCCAGATTCTACCTCAGCTACTGCCGAAACCAGCTTGGGGTCCACCTGATATTTCTTAGCGGCATTAGTTATAAGCGATGAGAGACTCTCATCAGCTAGTGGCAAGCTGGCATTAGTTGAATATACTTTATCCGCTGCCTTAGCCTTTTCCACTGGAACTGACGGCTTCGTTGCCGCTGCTTCTTTAATCGCAGTCTGCTTTTTAATTTCTTGCCGTAAGGTTTTAGCAAAGTCCATGCCTGGCACATTGCCCGGAAGCCCGAACTGCGCCTGCAGCTCAGAAATTCTAGCCTGCACTTCCCGCACACCTGCTAAATCTATCATTAAGCCTGCCCCGCTTTCTTTCGCATCGTCAGCTGCAAACCAATCTCATCAAGCATTTTTTGTTCTTCGGCCAGCGCCTCTGCCTGATATTCTTGCAGTCTTTTTTCTTTTAACTGTTCAATACTTTTTAGATAACTCATAACATCCATCAATGCTTTCAATTTTTTTTGCTTTTCACCCCGCAGCTGTAACAAAATATTTTGCTGCATTTCAATCTGTTCACGCTTCCAAGCAAAAAAACTATTAAAAGCCATCAGCTTTCCTATCGTGACCCGCGTACCTTCTTTTGACAATGCTTCATAGTCATGCTGTCCTTGCTGCATTTCCGCGAGCAAAGTATTCATGCCTTCCCGCGCTTCTTCAAGTTTGCGGGAAGCCTCCGCAAAAGCTACCTCGGCATCTTCTTTTTTCATACGCGTAACTTTTAACAATGTTTCTAGCTGAAATTTAAATTTTTTCATTTAACTCATCACCCAGAAATAGCTATCAGTTTTTTTTCGGTATCATCATAAGAATCAACCTCAAAAATACCTTGGCATAGAAAAGCATTTATGGCATCTATTTTTTGTACTGCTTCATCTATTTTAGCACTAGAACCTTTGACATAAGCCCCTATATGAATAAGGTCCTCAGCGTCACGGTAAACCGCCATAAGCTGACGCATCTGCTGGGCTGCTTTTAAATGCTCAGGCGAAACCACTTCATTCATAACACGACTAACACTAGGCATAATATCAATCGCGGGGAAATGATTCTGCGCGGCAATTTTTCTTGAAAGCACTATATGACCATCTAAGATACTGCGCACCGCATCAGCTATCGGTTCATTCATATCATCGCCATCAACCAGAACGGTGTAAATACCGGTTATTGACCCTTTTTCACTGGTCCCCGCCCGTTCTAGCAGTCTTGGCAGCAAAGCAAAAACTGAAGGCGTATAACCACGAGTTGCCGGTGGCTCACCAATCGTAAGTCCGACTTCACGTTGCGCCATAGCAAAACGGGTAACTGAATCCATCATCAGTACTACCTTATGACCCTGATCGCGGAAATATTCGGCTATAGCTGTAGCGGTCATTGCGCCTTTTATGCGCACCAGTGCGGGTTGATCTGACGTTGCCACGACCACTACGGATCGCTTCATACCTTCCTCGCCTAAATCACGCTCGATAAAATCACGCACTTCACGACCACGCTCGCCAACTAGTGCGATAACACTGATATCAGCCTCCGTATTGCGTGCTATCATCGACAAAAGCGTTGATTTACCGACACCGGAACCAGCCATGATACCAATACGCTGACCTTCTCCCATCGTTATAAGACCATCTATTGCTCTGACGCCAACATAAAGATTATCCTTTATCCTAGGTCTTGTCAGCGGTGGTGGCGGATCGGCCTGCAAAGGATATTCCGTCTTGCATAACAGCGGTCCCTTATCATCCATCGGATTGCCTAGACCATCAAGCACCCTGCCCAAAAGTTCCGGACCGACTTTCACATTTAATGTTTTTTGCGCTGAAACAACTTCACAGCCTGGTCCTATCCCCTGCATTTCGCCTACTGGCATCAGCATGACATAGCCTTCCCGAAAGCCTACCACCTCAGCTGGTATCGGCAAAACATCAGGAAAATGCGATTTTATATAGCACAGCTCCCCCAGACTTACTGTTGGACCTTGCGACTCTATCACTAGCCCGATAACCTGCGTCACCTTGCCAATAAGCTTCATTGACTGACAATTTTGCACGGCCTCAGTAAATTTGCCAATATTCAATTGGAATTTGCCATTGTCAGTCATATTAATCATATCATTACACCTTGTACTGCCTGTTTAATAAGTTCAATCTGCGTAGCCAGACGCGCATCAACACTGCCATCAGGCGTTTCTAGCAAACAATCACCCGGCTGCATGCTTTCATCGGATTTTATCTCGATAGTTGCATCACCATAAGTAAGGATATTTCTAAATTCATCTCGTGCCATCAGCACCATATCATAACTGGCTGGCGAAACCCGGATGACGATTTCTTTTTGATCCTTAACCTTAGCTATCGCCTTTTGCACCAAAGGCAAAACCACCTGCGGCACATCAATAAAATGCTGGGGCAAAATTTTCTCTACCACACTCATAACAATTGTTATAACATCATTTTCTGCCTGCTGCACATAATCACGCATAGCATTTTTAGCATCAGCTAAGGTTTTTTCAGCTTTAGCGTTGGCGGCGAGCAAATCATTTTGCATTTCTTCGCGAATTTTTTGCTCACCTTCCGCATGACCAGCCTTAAAGCCCTCTAAGCGTCCTTCCTGCTGAGCTTTTTCTTTTAGTTCAGCAGCTTCTGCCTTAGCAGCTTCGATTATCTTATCGTGTTCAGCGTTAGCTTCCTGCTTAATAATTTCTGCATTTATCTTAGCATCATTTAGCATATCCGAAGCTCGCTGTTCTTTAGCTGCAATCTCAGCCATCATATTGTTAAGGCTTTCATCATCTAACTTAACATCAGGCAAAGTTTGGGCTTTGGGCGGCTCTGGCGTATCAATAAGATGAGGTTTTTCCTTCCATACCGCGGCTTTAATAACCCTAGACAATCATCTCGTCTCCTTGTCCACGCGAAATTACAATCTCGCCCTTGTCCTCCAAGTTGCGGATGACATTGACGACCTTCTGCTGGGCCTCTTCGACGTCGCGAATCCTAACCGGTCCCATAAACTCGATTTCTTCACGCAGCATATCGGCAGCGCGCTTCGACATATTTTTGTAAACCTTGTCGGCAACTTCCTTCGGCGTAGCCTTGAGTGCCAGTGACAAATCCTTGGTATCGACCTCGCGCAAAACCAGCTGCAACGAACGATCGTCTATATGAACGATATCCTCGAATACGAACATCAGTCGCTTGATCTCCTCGGCCAATTCCGGATTGTCCACCTCGAGCGTTTCGATAATCGACTTTTCGGTAGTACGGTCGGTCCGGTTCAAAACCTCGACAATAGCCTTGACACCGCCAGCAGTTGTAAAATCGTTGGTAACCAGCGTCGAAAGCTTGCGTTCAAGCACCCGCTCTACCTCACGAATTACATCTGGTGAAGTTCTATCCATCACGGCGATACGCTTAGCAACATCTGCCTGAGCTTCAGGCGACAGCGAACCCAATACAGTTGCTGCCTGATCGGGATCGAGATAAGCCATAATGAGTGCTATCGTCTGCGGATGCTCGTTCTGAATAAAATTCATAAGCTGAGACGGATCGGTCTTGCGCAAAAAATCGAAGGGACGAACCTGAAGGCTCGTAGTCAAGCGATTGATAATATCCATTGCTTTTTCAGAGCCCAAGGCTTTCTCCAAGACGCTTTGTGCGTACTCCAAGCCACCAGTCGAGATATAATCTTTGGCCATTGCCATCTGATAAAATTCACTGACTACTTCTGCTTTTTGTTCAGCACTTACTTGCTTATGATTAGCAATTTCCAAGGTAATCTTTTCAATTTCTTCATCATCTAAATGCTGAAAAAGCTTGGCTGAATACTCTGGTCCCAAGGCAATAAACAGAATAGCCGCCTTTTCCGTATTGGAAAGCTTTGATTCGCTTTCGCCATACATGTCATAAGCCATTTATTCATCCTCCGCAAGCCAGGTCTTGATGAGCATAGCCATCTCAGCTGGCTTCTGATTAATAAGCTCCTGTAATGTCTGTTTTTCTGTGAGCTGGCGCTGTTCATCTTCGGTGAGTTCTTCTTCATCAACCTCGCCAGAATCAACCATAGCAGCCCGCTCGGCAGCAAGCCTTGCCTGTTCTTCTGCCTCAAGCCGCTGCTGTTCTTCGAGAGCTTCGCGTTCCATGCGTTTTTTGCGACGATACATGAGAATACCACCTATTATCAAAGCTAAAACTAAGAGAATAGCTGCCACCTGCATATAAAAAATCCGGTTTTCTTTGTCTTTGGCAGCCTGTTCTTCTGCTGCCTTGCGATCACGCAATTCAGTGCTAAGCGGCAACGGTTCTACCGAAACAGTATCGCCTCTATCCGTATTGATACCAGCGGCATTGCTCACGGTACGCATGATGCTGTCCTGCTGGGTAGCACTGACGTCATCATTTACCAAAACTGCCACATTTAACCGGCGAATAGATCCCGGTGCTGCTACTGTTTTGGATTTTTCTTCGTTTATTTCGTAGTTTTTAGTCGATTCCTTTTTTTCATAATTGGCATTAGAATTACCATTCTGAGCAACATAGCCAGGAACATTTGATTGAACACCAGCCGCTCCGCCAGGCTGGGTTGACGTACCATTATAGGTTTCATTCATATCCTGCTGGCTGCGAATAATACCTGAGTCATCAACAACTGGCGTAAATGTTTGCTTGTCAGTAGTGCGATCATCAAAATCCAGTTCAACACTGACTCTGGCAAAGGCCCGACCTTCACCAAGCGATTGATCTAAAAGCGTCTGCACATTGCGCTGGATATTATCCTGCACTTTTTTAGTCATATCAAGCTGCGTAAGTGTCTTAGCACCGACACTGTTTTCCTCTTGATCATCTGGATCATTTAATATTTTGCCAGTATCATCAACTACCGTGATATTTTCTGGCTTTAGTCCCTGTACACTGTTGGCTGCCAGATTAACAATGCCCTTTATTTCTTTTTTGGAAAGCTCAGCTTCTGGCTTTAACCGCAACATAATAGAAGCCGTAGCCGGCTTTTCATTTTTCTTGTACAGACTATCCTCAGGCAAGACTATATGCACGCGGGCTTTTTCCACCGCATCTATTTGTTCGATAGTACGGGTAAGTTCCCCCTGCAAGGCCTGCAAATAATTTACTTTATTTTGAAATTCAGTAACACCTAATTTACTATCATCAAATATCTCAAAGCCCTTGTTGCCACGGGGAAGCCCCTGGGAGGCTAAATCCAGCCTAGCATCGTGCACATTTTTCGATGGAACTAAGATAGTCGTCCCCTGCTTTGATTCCTGAACCTCATATTGTATTTTTGATTCCTTTAATTTTGCCGCTACTTCACCAGCATCTTTGGTTTCCATATTGGTAAATAATGGAACCATATCTGGTTTATTGCCATACCAAGCAGCCAGCCCGACAATGACAATGAGAATAGCTAAAGCGGAGCCTAGCATTATGTAGCGCTGGCGTTTACTGAATCTATTGTAAAGATTCTTATACCGCTCTTTCCAATCTCCCATGTTCTCAATCCCTTCGCCTAGTTCTTAATAATTCTAATTTTTTACACCTGCATGCGCATAATTTCCTGATAAGCGGACAGCGCACGGTTTCTTAATTGAAGGGTGAGCTGTAAAGCAATATCTGCCTTCTGACTAGCAATTACCACCTGTGACACATCATCTATCCTGCCTGCTGCCAGCAAAGCATTTTGCTTATCTGAGTCCAATTGCAATTCATTGGTCTTTTTTAAGGCAGCGGTTAAATAATCGCCAAAGCTTTTTGTTTCTTCCTGTGGCTTAGTTTCGCCTAAATGACTCTCAGCCTGCATTGAAACTGGTGTCATTTGTAATGGTGCTATCTCCATCTTAGTTTCCTTTCAAAATTACAGCCATCATTTGCCAATATCCAGTGCCTTGGTTACCATGGACTTAGCTGCGTTTATCGTCGTGGTATTAGCTTCATAAGCTCTAGAAGCCGTTATCATATCCACCATTTCCGACACGATATTTACATTAGGCCGCTCAACATACCCCTGTGCATTAGCATCAGGATGACCCGGATCATATACTAATGGTCCTTGAGTATCATCTGTACCAATACTAACTGCCCGTACACCGTCACCAGCCTGCATTTTGTTCATCGATGATTGTAAAAAGCTGGCAAAACTGCCACTATTTTTAGCCCTTGGCTCAAATACAACATATCGACGATGATAAGCACCGCCTTCCTGCGTACGTGTTGTATTGGCATTGGCAATATTATTTGATATAACATCCATCCGCAGTCTCTCAGCAGTAAGTCCCGATGCGGCGGCATCTATTCCCAAAAACATACTCATTGTTTATTCTCCTAAAAATTAACTCTGACCGCTTGTTATAACACTTTTCATTTTCGATATATAACTGCCCAGCTGAGTTGACATGGCATTATAATACAGCTGATTTTTCGCTAATCCCGCCATTTCCTTGTCGATATCAACGTTGTTATTATCGACCCGCATAGTCGTTGAATTATCTTCTTCAATAACACCATGCACCTTGCCTGATACCCCGACTGGTAAATGACGATCATTTGTGCGGACCAGTTTTAGCTTATTCTGATTATCGCCAATATTTAATTCCTTGGCCAAAAGATCTTCAAAATTAACCGCACTGCGTTTAAAATTCGGTGTATTCACATTGGCAATATTATTACTTATGACCTCATGACGCATGTTAGCTGCCTCAAGACCACGGGATAAATAATCAAAATTCGGAGCATTTAAGATTTGTTCTAGCATCTTTAAACATCACACCCCTTTTACTCACAATCTAACTTTTATTTAAAGTTACCTTTTATTTATTTTCTACATAGTAATCACAACTCCTTTAAATTTTACCATTTTTTTCGATATTTTAGAAGATAAACACCTGATTTTACCAAAAAATAAAAAAAACTGGTATCAATGATACCAGCATAACTTGAAAAATTATTCTCTTAATTTCTGGACAGCATCCAAAAGATATTCATTAAGAACTTTGATATAGGTACCTTTCATACCTAGTGAACGCGACTCTATGACACCGGCGGATTCAAATTTTCTAAGCGCATTTACGATAACTGAACGGGTGATTTTTACTTCATCAGCTATCTTTGAAGCTACTAACAGCCCTTCGGTGTCCTGCAAAGCTGACAATATTGCAATGGCAGCTTTACGCTCCGAGAAGGAAAGTGTGCTAAGCGCAATCTCTACTGTAGCTTTCTTTCTGGCTTCGATTTCGATTTTTTCAGCATGATCGCGCAGCATCTCCATACCAACTACCGTAGCGCCATATTCACAAAGCAATAAATCATCATCATTGAACTCAGCATCATATTTAGCTACTATCAAGGTACCGATGCGTTCACCAACACCATAAATTGGCACTATCGTCGTATTTTTGCCATTGAACAGGCACTTGGTATTTTCCTCATAGGCACACATCCCTGTCTTAGAATGAAGATTAGCATTAGTCTCATCCATGCGCATCAGCCAATTCACATAGGAGCGCGGGAACTCGCCTTGATTGATAACCTTATCCACCATCAAATCACATTCAAAATCATCAATGAAAGCATAACCAAAAATTTTACCTTTTTGGTTGGTTATGTAAACATTAGCCCCAAGAACATTGCTTAAAACTCTGGAAATACCATCATATTCAACATTTTCCGAACGCTGTAACAAACGATTTATTTTGCGGGTCTTTTCTAATAACGTTGCCATTGCTATACTCCTTTTGCTATATTACGATATATTGTTCCGTGTTAAAACCTTCCTCATTTATTTTAACACAGTTTTCAAAATAATCATAGATGCTAGATAATATTTTTAATTTAATTTTCACATTATTCACCTTTGTCAAACAAAAATGACCTGTCAAGGAATTGACCGGTCATTTTTGCCTTAGCTGATTTTATAATATAAACTGTGACAAATCCCGATTTACGACAATATCAGCCAGCTGCTTATCAACATAAGCGGCATCAATCGTAACATTTTTATCGGTGAGCTCTGGTGCCGTAAAGCTTATTTCTTCCAATAATTTTTCCAAAAGCGTATGCAAGCGGCGAGCACCAATATCTTCGGCCTGTTCATTAACATCGCAGGCCAGTTTAGCAAGACGCGAAATTGCATCCGGCTTAAATTCAATCTTAACTCCCTCAGTTGCCAGCAATGCTTCATACTGTTTCAGCAACGCATTTTGCGGCTCGGTAAGTATTTTTTCAAAATCTTCCTTGCGTAATGATTTCAATTCAACACGAATCGGAAACCGTCCCTGCAGCTCAGGAATTAAATCCGAGGGCTTGGACATGTGGAAAGCACCTGCGGCGATAAATAACACGTGATCAGTTTTTAATGGACCATATTTCGTCATAACCGTTGAGCCTTCAACGATTGGCAAAATATCCCGCTGTACGCCTTCTCGCGATACATCGGCACTGCCGGAAGAATTTCCCTTAACTGCTACTTTATCAATTTCATCAAGGAATACAATTCCACTGTGTTCCGCAACCTTTATCGCTTCATCAGCCACAGCTTCCATATCAATAAGCTTATCCGCTTCTTGCTGCGTGAAAATTTTTCTTGCCTGCGCTACAGTAACCTTGCGCTTTTTATGACGCTTCGGCATGAGATTTCCTATCATGTCCTGAATGTTATCTCCCATGCCCTCAAGACTAGAACCAGCAAACATGCCAACCATCGGCTTGCCGGATTCTTCAACATCAATTTCAATGGTTTCATTTTCCAGTTCGCCTTTATCCAAACGTTTGCGAACCCATTCCCGACCAGCCTGATACTTAGGTTCAGCAGCTTCTTCACTTTTTTCTTCCTCGGCCTCGCCGCCAAAAAGCCTGCCCAATGGATTTTGCGATTTTTTTTGTTCTGGCACAAAAACATCCAGAATTCGTTCTTCGGCCAATTTAGCCGCTCTATCCTGAACCGCATCTATCCGCTGCTGACGCACCATGCGGACAGCTGTTTCGGCTAAATCTCGAATAATAGATTCAACATCTCGACCGACGTAACCAACCTCCGTAAATTTAGTTGCTTCAACCTTTATAAACGGTGCCTTAACTAATTTAGCTAACCGACGAGCAATTTCCGTTTTGCCAACACCAGTCGAACCTATCATCAAAATGTTCTTCGGGATAACTTCTTCCCGCATCGAATCGCTTAACTGCCGGCTGCGCCAACGATTGCGCAAAGCAATAGCTACCGAGCGCTTGGCTTCATCCTGACCAACAATATATTTATTTAATTCCGCTACAATCTCACGCGGCGTCTGTTCGTTTACACCGATTTCTTCCATTAGTCAAGTTCCTCCACTTTGATATTATGATTTGTATAAACACAAATATCAGCCGCTATTGACAAAGCTTCCTTCGCTATATCCTTAGCTTCCATATCTGTATGCTTAACCATCGCCCTGCCAGCTGACAGCGCATAAAAGCCGCCCGAGCCAATGGCGGCCACATCGCCGTCAGGTTCAATTACTTCACCATTTCCGGAAAGCATCAGCATGATATCTTTATCAGCTACTAAAAGCAGCGCCTCAAGCTTATGCAAAACTTTATCCGTCCGCCATTCCTTGGCCAGCTCAACGGCCGCCCGCTGCAAATTACCATTATATGATTCCAATTTGGCTTCAAATTTTTCAAACAGCGTAAAAGCATCGGCTACTGAACCAGCAAAGCCGGCTAGTATCTTATCATGATAGAGCCGGCGCACTTTACGAGCATTGGCTTTCATAATCGTATGTTCACCAAATGTTACCTGTCCATCACCAGCAATAGCTGTTTTACCATTTTTGCGCACCGCACAAATGGTAGTTGCATGAAAACTCGTCTCCATCTTACTGTTCAATCCTTTCTTTAAATGCTTCTATAGCCTGCAAAGCTCGCTCAGCTAGTTTTTGTTTTTTCATTTTTTTATCCCGTATACGCTTGCCGTTCGCATCGCGCAAAGAAATAGCTGGCAAAATACCAAAATTAACATTCATTGGCTGAAAATGCTTAGCTTCACTAGTAGTTATATAGTGACATAACGCACCATGACAGCTTTCCTCCGGGAATACTAACGCTTCTTTCGCCATTGCCAGCCTGGCAGCATTAATACCAGCAATTAGCCCTGAGGCTGCTGACTCAACATAGCCTTCGACCCCAGTCATCTGCCCAGCAAACAATAAATCAGCCTCGCCTTTCAATTGAAACGTCGCTTGCATATGTTTTGGTGAATTAATAAAGGTATTGCGATGCATAACTCCATAGCGCAAAAATTCTGCTTGCTCTAAACCTGGAATCATACCAAATACTCGCCGCTGCTCCGGCCATTTTAAGTGAGTTTGAAAGCCTACTATATTATAGAGCGTAGCGCTGGCATTGTCCTGTCGCAATTGTACTACGGCATAAGGGCGAATTCCAGTTTCCGGATGCTCTAGACCAACCGGCTTCAACGGGCCAAATAACAAGGTATCTTCACCACGGCTAGCCATAACCTCTACTGGCATACAGCCTTCAAAGAATTTTTCCTTTTCAAAATCCTTGGTCGGTGCTTTTTGGGCATTAACTAGTTCCTGCCAAAAAGCTTTATATTCAGCCTCATTCATCGGACAATTAATATAAGCCGCTTCACCTTTACCATAGCGCGAAGCCCGATAGGCTTTACTCATATCAATTGATTCCAGGCTGACTATAGGTGCTGCCGCATCATAAAAATAAAGTGAATCATCAGCTATACGTTTAGCAACCGCCTCAGCTAATTTGCCTTCAGTCAAGGGGCCGCTGGCAATAATCGTAATTGCATCGTCGGCTTTTGGTATATCGCATACTTCTTCATTTATTACTGTTATATTGGGGTGCTGGCTTACTTTTTGTGTTATATAATCGCTAAATCCATGTCTATCAACCGCTAAAGCCCCGCCAGCCGGTACTCTAGTAGCATCAGCAGCCTCCATAACTATGGAGTTTAAACGGCGCATTTCTTCTTTGAGCACGCCAACCGCATTTTCAAGTCCAGCACCTCTGAGTGAGTTGCTGCAAACCAGTTCGGCAAAACCAGCCGTCTTATGGGCTGGGGTGCTTTTTTGCGGGCGCATCTCATAAAGCGTTACCATAGCTCCCATATTTGCTGCCTGCCAAGCTGCTTCAGCACCAGCTAAACCGGCACCAACAATAATGACTTTTTTCATTCCTATTTATTTTCCTCTTTAGCTGCTGCTATTTCCTGAGCTTTCTTTTCTTCAGCTCGCTTGCGCAGCTTCTCCAGCTCTTTATTAATCGGATGATTGATTCTAGTTTCACAATCATCATTACTGCAATACAAAAGTGCCCGTCCATTTTTATAATGATGCTTCAGCATAAAAGCACCACACTTGGGGCAAGTTTCCTTTTGTGGTTGATCCCAAGTAGTATAATCACACTCCGGATAATTTTTACAGCCATAAAATTTACGGCCACGTCTTGATTTGCGTTCTACTATATTGCCACCACATTTAGGACACTTTACCCCAGTATCAACTAGCAATGGTTTCGTATTGCGACATTCCGGAAAGCCAGGACATGCCAAAAACTTTCCAAACCGGCCTTGTTTTACAACCATCATCCGGCCACAAAGTTCACATTTTACATTGGAAACCTCTACCGGAAGCTCTACATGTCCGATAGCTTCATCCGCTTTTTCCAAAGTATCGGCAAATGGTCCATAAAATTCCTTTAGCAAATCATTTTTTTCAACCTTGCCTTCCGCAATTTCATCAAGCTCATTTTCCATGCCAGCTGTAAATTTTACATCGACAATATCTTTAAAATATTCTTCAAGCATATCAACCACGACAAAGCCTAACTCCGTTGGCTGGAAATGCTTGTCAATCCGTCTTACATAACCGCGAGCCTGAATCGTTTCAATGATTGGCGCATAGGTACTTGGACGGCCAATTTCTTTTTCTTCCAAAGTTTTTACCAGCGACGCATCATTATAACGTGGCGGCGGCTCCGTAAAATGCTGCTGCGGCAGCGTTTTAGCCAAGGTCAGCTTATCGCCTACAGCTAAATCCGGCAAAGTTACATCTTTTTCCTTTTTGGTGGTTTCAGCTCCAGCATACACCGCCGTAAAGCCGGCAAATTTAAGCTGGGAGCCTGTTGCCTTTACCGTATAGCGGACGCCAGCCTTTATCGCAACACTTACCGTATCATAAACTGCCGGCGTCATCTGACTAGCGGTAAACCGCTGCCAAATCAGTGTATACAGCTTTAGCTGTTCCTTATTTAAATACTTTTCTAATGCCTCTGGCGTAAGCTTTACATTAGTTGGTCTAATCGCTTCATGCGCATCCTGAGCTTTTTTGCCAGCAGCATAAATATGCGGTTTTTCTGGCATATAGCCATTGCCAAAATTTTCGCCAATATACTCGCGAACATCATTTAAAGCAATATCAGAAAGTCTGGTCGAATCAGTACGCATATAGGTAATAAGACCGGTTGCGCCATGATGACCAAGCTCAATACCTTCATAGAGCTGCTGCGCCAGCATCATCGTTTTCCGCGAAGTAAAGCCTAATTTGCGGGCAGCATCCTGCTGGAGCGAGCTTGTTGTAAATGGTGCCGCTGGTTTTCTTTTGCGCTCACTTTTCTTGACTGCATCGACTACTAGTTCCTGCTGCTCAAAATCCGCTACTAACGTATTGGTTTCTTTTTCATTGTGCAGTTCTAATTTCTTGCCATCAACCTGCGTAAGCTCAGCATTAAACATTGCCGACTTATCCTTACGGAGTTTCAAGCCTACCGTCCAGTATTCTACTGAATCAAACGCTTGTATTTCTTTTTCCCGATCACAGATTAACTTCACGGTTACAGACTGAACTCTGCCAGCAGAAAGTCCCTTGCGAACTTTACGCCATAAAAGCGGTGACAGCTTATAACCTACTATACGATCAAGCATCCGCCTTGCCTGCTGTGCGTCTACTTGATCAAGATTTATCTTACGCGGATGTTTTACTGCTTCCTGAATAGCCGGTTTGGTTATTTCGTTAAAAACTATCCGGCAATCATCAGCTGGATCAATCCCTAATATATAAGCTAAATGCCAGGCAATAGCTTCTCCTTCGCGGTCAGGGTCACTTGCCAGATAAATTTTATCAGCATTTTTGGCATCTTTTTTCAAAGCCTTAATTAAATCACCCTTGCCACGAATATTTATATATTTTGGTGCAAAATCATGCTCAACATCTATCCCGAACTGGCTCTTGGGCAAATCACGCAAATGCCCCATAGATGCTCTTACCATATACTTTTTACCTAGATATTTTTCGATGGTCTTTGCTTTTGCTGGTGACTCAACAATAACTAGATTTTTCTTTATTTTTCGTTTTACTTTCGTCTTAGACTTTGCTTTTGTCTCAGCCAAACCTTCACACCCTCTCTGCACGCCTGTAAGCATGCATCTCGTTTTCTATAACTACACCTTTTAGCTCCATTTGTAACAGCAAAAAAGCGATGTTAGCTACATCCGCATCGGCTAAACTCAGCATTATTTCATCAATTGATAGCGGATGATCATAAGATAACACCTGATACAGCGCGCGTTCCTCTAATGATAAAGCTACTTGTGGCACTGTCTTTTCTTTATTATTTTCTGCTGGCAGCAAATATTCTTCTATTATATCAGCTGGCTGCTGCACTAATTTTGCTCCTTGCTGAATCAAGTGATTACAGCCTTGACTGCTCTTAGCATAAATACTGCCAGGAATTGCAAAAACATCACGACCTTCATTTATTGCCATTTCGGCAGTAATGAGCGAGCCTGAATGTTTTGCTGCTTCTACCACCAGCGTTCCCCGGCTAAGTCCACTTATGATACGATTGCGCGCTGGGAAAAAAGCCGGCAATGGTTTTATGCCAGGACCATATTCTGATATAATCGCTCCGCCACTAGCGGCAATATTGGCTAATAGCTGCCTGTTTTCCGGAGGATAGCTTACATCCAGCCCGCAGCCAAGCACAGCTACAGTACGGCCAGCTTTTAAAGCACCACGATGAGCAAAAGTATCAATGCCACGAGCCGCCCCGCTTACTACCGTAATGCCTGCTTTCGCCAAAGCACTTGCAAATTCACCGGCTAAGCCTTCGCCATAAGGCGTAAAACGACGCGAACCGACAATTGCTACCCGCAAAGCTTCAGTTTCCAGCTGCCCTTTATAATATAAAATAATTGGCGGATTATAAATTTCCTGCAATATTTTAGGATAGCAGCTGTCATCAATTGAACATACTTTAATTTGAAGCTTTTGACAAGTTGTAAATATTTTTTCAGCTAAATCCTTATTTTGCTTACAAAAAGCTGTTAAGGTTTGCGCTCTTTTGGCACTTAATAAATTAGCAGCTGCTAAATCATTCGTATTAAGCTGCCATATAAGCCTTGGATCTTCAAAATACTTTTTTAATTTTTGCAAACTTTGATTGCCAATACTGGGACAATTGGCTAACGCTGCCCAATAATATCTTAACTCGGATACCATTTTATCGCCGCCTATTATTTGCTTTCTGCTATCTACAATTTTTAATTTCCAAAGACAATTTGCCACTCGTTATATCATATTAGCTAAAAATACTAATTTATGCAACAGTTTGTCCATAATTTTTCTTTTGCTAGTACACAAAAGGCCATCAGCAGTTAAGCTAATGACCTTTTATATTATAACAAACTATCAGCCGTTAGTACGGGTTGTCTCTACTTCAACGTAATCAATAGGTCCAGAAATTGGTACGGACGGCTTACGAATACGTGTCGTAACGGCTTTAAAATGCGGATATTTTTTGAGCAATTTATCACCGATATGCGCTGATAAGGAGCCTAGTAGCTGGAAGCGTTTATTTTCCGTAACATCCTTTACTATATCATAAATAGCTGCTGGATCAACACCATCTTTTATATCATCAGTCTCAGCCATTTTATCATCAGCAGTTTCTACTTCAACATCAACATAAAATTTCTGTCCCTGCTCACGCTCATACTCATAAACACCATGGAAACCATAAAACATCATATTATGTATTCTTACTTTTGCCATATTACCCACTCCTCATCATAACAATCCGTTTATCATGTCTTTATATTTCGTTATAAAAAGAAAAAATCCTGCCAGGTATTTTAAATATCGCCAAATTATTCAGTAAATAGCTCATCCCAAAACGCATAAGCTACCATTAACATTATCAGCAAAATTAAAAAAATATCGCCCATAGTTTCCTCCAGATAAAAAAAGGGGAGAGGCAACATCACACCTCTCCTAAAAATATCATCTTTTTTACATTACCCGACGTGCGCCGATATAGCAAGCTCCCCAATAAGAACTGTCAAGGGAAGCTACGCTGACACCACGGCTAGACGATGCATTGATAAACTGGCGATCGCCAAGATAAATGCCAACGTGCGAAGCTCCTGGTGCATACGTCGAGAAAAATACCAGATCCCCCGGCGCAAGCTCGCCAGATGATACCGGTGTTCCTACTTCATACTGAACATCAGCCGTGCGTGGCAACGATACTCCAGCATGAGCAAAAACATACTGTACGTAACCAGAGCAGTCAAAACCATTCGGAGTAGTACCACCAAAAACATACGGTACCCCAAGATACTGCATGGATTCCGAGATAACTGTCCGATTGATGTAATTAGTGCCATGTGACACCAACGGCATATTCTTTCCCAGCAGAGCTGCATAAGTCGATGAACCTACCTGACCATCTGCATCCATACCCTGGGAAGTCTGAAATGCCTTTACTGCCTCAGCTGTAGCCGGACCAAAGTCACCATCAGCTGATAAGTCGTAACCAAGACGGACCAGTTGTCCTTGGATCTCAGCTACATCTGTGCCCTGATCACCTACGCGGAATGCCGAAGCACCACATACAGAAAACCAGCACATAAGGACCATGGATAGCGCGAATACGCGCAGCGCTTTACTCAATGAAAGCCAACTCCTCTCTCTACTACGCCTACGAGGTTAGCTGCCGGGCTCGGGTAGAGAAGACCACCCGCTTCATCACTCACGCTAAACACGTGAGCATGACGTTCGCCCCAAAATACTGGTTCCCCCGCTCCTGGGCTGGATTCGGCACTGTCTTTATGTTAGAACCCAATGTATATAACAGCATAAAGCTGTCATATTCTTAATTGTTAAGTATTCAATTGTCATCTTTCAGATTGTTTTCAGAAAGCCTCCTGACATGAAAATTGGCTGTCATCACTGACAGCCACAATGCTCAAAAGGTAGTTGTATAAGCAATCAGTAAGCCGAGTTTTGTTCCGCTCACGCGGTGACAATCATTTATCTAGGCATAGCGGTTGCCCACTAGCTCAAGCGACTCAACCCGGAAGGTTCCGCGGGCCGCATCATCCCTTCCCTATTTGGTCTTGCTCCGTGTGGGGTTTACCAAAGCCAGCCAGTCACCTGACTGCTGGTGCGCTCTTACCGCACCTTCTCACCCTTACCTGCAAGCAGGCGGTCTAAATCTCTATGGCACTTTCCCTAAGGTCACCCTCGCTGGACGTTATCCAGCACACTGCCCTGTGGAGCCCGGACTTTCCTCATCTGACGCAAGCATCAGCCGCGATTGTCTTGACAACTTATATCAACGACTACAAGTTTAGCACATTTAGCAGGTATTTGTCAAATTAGGTCTTAATTCCTATTTCATTTGCCGATAAATAATTTTAGCATTATTATAAGAAAGGGACAGCTGCCCTTTTCTT
>ERZ1034680.82-NODE-82-length-72760-cov-39.578351_pt1 | contig 72760 bp, 62 predicted proteins | sample MGYA00520639_ERZ1034680 | MGnify/ENA primary metagenome ERZ1034680 (study PRJEB33766, sample SAMN09781760) | gut metagenome | biome: gut microbiome | host: Homo sapiens | place: Madagascar | study: EMG produced TPA metagenomics assembly of the PRJNA485056 data set...
GTCGCTACTGTCATGTGCTGTTCGCTGACGACTTGTATTATATTACACGTCTTTACTCACTTTGTCAACACTTTTTATAAAAAAAGTTCTTGAACTCGAATATTTTTTAACTTTCTCATACCAAACGGACTGAGCAGTCATATTAACTACCCAGCCCCGCTAAAGAACACTATGCAAATTTTTACTATAAATTACAATTCAATATTAGTAATTATACGGCCCAGTCTAGTTCCTGAAAGTAAATTCCACGTCCACTTAATAGCAACAGTAAGGTTAGTATGGGCACCAGCCAAGCGGATTAGATGAACAAACATCCAAGCACACCAAGCAATGAATCCCGTCATCTGCGGATTCATTTTTGTCTTATCAACAACGGCTTCACCACGACCAATTGTTGCCATTGACCCTAAATCCTTATAGTGGAACGTTGCCAAATCCTTTTGCCCGCGAATAAGCTTCATGATATTTTCGTAAGCAACCTTTGCCTGCTGAGTCGCAACTGGTGCAACAGTCGGCAACGGACGCTCTGTTCCATGCTGAAAATGCGCACAATCGCCAATAGCAAATACATTTTCACTGCCTTCAACCTGCAATTTTTCATTAACTATTATCCGGCCGCCACGGTCAACTTCTGAGCCGCAATTAGCGATAAATGGCACCGCCTTAACTCCAGCTGCCCAGATTACCGTCTTTGTAGGTATTTCAGTACCGTCTTTTAATTTAAGACTTTCGCCATCATAATCCATAACCTGCGTGTTAAGTAAAACATCAACGCCTTTACGCTCCAAAACTTTTACTGTATGCTGACGCAGATTTGGTGCCATCATCAATAAAACGTCTGGTGTTGCTTCGATTAATTTTACGCTGACTTCGTCAAAATCAAGATTATGATATTCTTTTTTCTGAACAGCTATAAGTTCAGTTAAAGCCCCCGCCTCTTCAACGCCTGTAGGACCACCACCAACTACAACAAACGAAAGCATCCGACGACGTTCTTCTTCGCTGTCTTCACATTTATTAGCGCGCTCAAACATATGCAACACATGGTTACGGATATGAACCGCTTCTTGCAGTGTTTTCATGCCATAAGAATATTTTTCCACATTTTCCATGCCAAAGAAATTAGTCGTCGCACCAGCTGCCAATATCAAATAATCATACGCAATCTCACCATGATTAGTGAGCAATACTTTACGATCCTTATCCACGCCTTGCGCTTTGGCCATAAAAAATTCCACATTTTTATTTTCACGGAAAAAAGTCCTCACTGGATAAGCTATCTCATCAGTTGAAAGCACTGCCGTTGAAACTTGATATAAAAGTGGCTGAAATAAATGAAAATTATGTCTGTCAACTAATGTTACATTTACATTTTCCTTGGCAAATAACTTTGCTAATTTTACGCCGCCAAAGCCAGCACCAACTATTACTATCCGTGGTTTTCTGTCTGCCATTATAAAGCCCTCCCAGCTTATAATAAATTATCAAATATACAGTATAAGTGAAAAATTTAACATTATGTCACAAAAAAATAATAAACTGCAACGTTTACGAGTACCATAATATCACGTTTTTATACAAATGCAATAGTATATTTACATTTTTCTGTTAATTTATTATTATATATCATTTCTCTGTAAATTTTCAGCTTATTCTGTCTCTGTTAATTGGTTTCGCACGTGAAAACAATAACTTTATTACTTTTAGGTATAAAAATACCAGCCAAGCATTAACCGGCTGGTATTTTTATATTTTGCTGCATTTAATAGCGTTTTCGTTTAACCGATGACGGATATCCCAACTGTTCACGATATTTCATAACCGTGCGTCGCGATATATCCATATTGCGCTCCTTTAACAATGTGCAGAGTTTTTGATCACTTAACGGTTTTTGTGGATTTTCACCCTTTATCAAATCTTGTAAAACAGCTTTAGCTTGACTAGCAATAAAGTCCTCACCATTGCCATTTTTAGCTAGATTAGCCGTAAAAAACTTGCGCAACGGCATAATACCATTAGGCATTTCCGCATACTTATTAGCCACCGCCCGACTGACCGTTGATTCATGCACCCCAATAGCTTCTGCTACATCTTTCATCGTTAATGGATGCAGGTATGCTTTGCCTTTTTCTAAAAAATCCTGCTGCACTCTGACTATTTCTTCTACAACTTTGCGAATGGTACTGCGCCGCTGCTCGATACTATTGATTAGCCACGCAGCCGCACTAAGCCGCTTAGTAATATATTTTTTAGTCTTGCCATCAAAATTTTCTGGATGCTTGTACGCAGCTGCTAATCGCAATTTAGGAATATAATTATCATTTAAACTCACCCGATAAGTTCCATCGACCTTTTCGACTAGCACATCTGGCGTAATATATACTGTACTATTGGTACCATAAGCACTACCAGGTTTTGGATCTAATTGTCGTACAATATCAACTGCTAATTGAACATCCGTTGCCTTTACCTTTTCCGCCACCGCTATTTCTTTAATTTGATTAGCCGCCACCGCATCTAAATGCTTATCAATGACCGCTGCCACCAATCCATCATAAATACCGCGTGACTTAGCCTGCAACCGCAAACATTCAGCTAGATCATGTGCCCCAACGCCAACTGGTTCAAACTGTTGTATCTTGGTCAAAATTTCTTCCACAAATTCAACAGTTACCTCCATAATCGCTGCCACCGCAGTTTCTGACACTGCCAAATAACCGCTATCATTGATTGAACCTACTAAAAAAGTTGCCACTGCCCGCTCTTTTTCATTAGTGAATGTAAAATTTACCTGTTCTAGTAATTCCTCTTCCAACGTAATGCTGATAGGAGCAGCTGCTTCAAAGCTTTTATGAGCATCATCCATCGCATAGCGATTATCATTGGTGTCACTGCCCAAATATTCGGCTAAAGCCGCAATATCCTCATCTCTAAAATTTCCATCCGGCAATTCTTCCGTTCCATCATCGTATTCCATGTCCAGTGCCGGATTTTCCAAATATTCTTTTTCAATCTCAGCTCGCAAATCCTGCGCTGATAACTGTAATATCTGGATAGCTTGCTGCAGCTTCATAGTCATCGCTAAATGCTGCGATAAACTCATATTCAGCGATTGTTCCTGATACATGAAAAACTCCCCTTCACGAAAAAATTGCTGCTATTTTATGGCAGTTATTATTTTTGGGACATAGCTGCCGCAATAGCTGCACCTAATCCTGAACCGCCATTTTCCAATACTGTATCAACTATACCAGCATTTTCACCTAACAGCTCCGAAAGTGCCCGCATGATATTTTCCTTAGCCAAAGGCATTTTTTCATATACTGAGCCATCAATAGCTATATGCTGTTTCAAAGCTTTACCTTCTTCACCAGCCAGCTGCCAGATAATGCCAACGTAGGAAGCTGTTACCAGCCGCGCTGAGCGAACTACCATAGCTGCAGCAAATTTCTGTACTAATTCAGCATCAGCAGTATCAAGGTTGCAGCCAGTCTTTTCAGCTACAATTGCTTTTACTTCTTTTTTATCATCACTGTCATCAACTATGATATTACTCATATCGATACTAGTAAAACCATATTTTTTGCCGTTTTCATTTAAAAGCTCAGCTAATGCCATACCAAAGATTTCGCCCATATAACGACCAGATACCATCTTTTCTAAACGCTGCTCACCTGGTTTTTCAGAATTTTTATCAAACTCACGATCAAAACGGTTTGGAATAAGTTTCGAGAATCCGCCCGATTCCAAATTAAGAATCATTGGTTCCTCTGCACTATCAGCATACGGCTCTAAATAACAAGTATTGTGACCCGTAGCATAAATCGAACCAATATATACATCTGGCTGTTTATAAGCAGCCGCTAAAAGAACTGCTACCGTATCATTGATTACAGCCGTCGGCTCAACATTATTAAGCCCCTGACGCTCAAGTGCTTCTTTTAATAAATCATTTACGACCTTGCCTTCAACACCAGCCGTAGCAAATTCCTTCGTCCAAATAATCAGCTTAGCATTATAAAGGTTAGATTGCTCCGATGGGAACGAAAAAGTATGTCCTAAGAAATATTTTGTTTCATGATTGCCATCCACGGCTTCATCAACTAAGCCAGCAATAAAATCAAACATCTGCTCAGCAGTCGAACCCTCGCCGATAAAATCATAAACGCCTGCCACCTTTAATGGTTTAGCAACTTTTTTCAAAACTTCAAATTTACCATTGCCCTCAAGGCGAATGCGGAGCACTCGCACATTGGTACCACCAAAATCAAGTGCCAAATATTCACCAGTTTCATTGCCATCAGGCAATCCTACATACGATTTTAACATTCTAAGTGAGGATTCCGCTGGATCTTTCAAACCTTTCCGCAAATCATAACGGAAATCAGCCGCAATCTCACGCAGCTCATCAGTGCTTACCGTAAATTCCTTGATAATTTCGTCGAACTGATTCTTGTCAAATGCCATAATCTTTGTTCCCCTTTTCTAAAGTGACTTTCTTTTCCCTGAAATATATCTATATTTTAAGATATGCATTAGCATATCCAAAAATCTATTTTGCTTGCTCCTCGGCTACTTCTTCTAAATATGCCCAGCGAGCAAGTAAATTATCTAATTCAGCTTGCAAGCGTTCCTGCTCACGGCTAAGCTCATTTAATTTACTATAGTCAGAAGCATTTTGTGTCATTTGCAGTTGAACGACCTTTAATTCGCCCTCCTTGCTGGCTATAACAGCTTCTATTTCTGCATATTCTTTTTGTTCTTTAAATGTCAGCCGACGCTTAGTCTCTGCTTTTGGCTGGGCTTGAGCAACAGTTTTTTCTTTTTTAGGCAGTAATTCAATTGATGACTGCCGAGCTTCTTCACTCGCTGCTTTTTCCTTGTAATATGAATACCCGCCGGCATACATTTTTAAATTACCATCAGGTTCATAAACAAAAACCTTATCAGCTAATCTATCAACAAAGAACCTATCGTGCGATACAAAAATTATCGCACCAGAAAAATCATCTATAAAGCTTTCTAAAACCGCCATGGTTTCCAAATCTAAATCATTGGTCGGTTCATCAAGCAGTAAAACATTAGGTGCTTCCATAAGTATACGTAACAAAAACAGCCGGCGTTTTTCGCCACCAGACAATTGCGAAATAAAATTCCATTGCAAATTGCCATCAAAAAGAAATCTTTCCATCAACTGCGAAGCTGATATTTTAGAGCCATCAGCTAAAGTTATATAATGTGCTGCTTCCTGAATATACTCAATTGCTCGCAGTCTTTCATCCATATCGGTTGCCATTTGCGTAAAATAACCTATTTTTACCGTTTGTCCAATAGTTACCTTACCACTAGTTGGTCTTAACCTGCCCGCAATTATATTTAACAACGTCGATTTACCAGTGCCGTTACGCCCTAAAATCGCTACCCGATCATTGCGCAATACTGTATAACTGAAATCCTTAATTAGTGTCTTGCCCGCGACTTCATAATTAACATGCTCCAGCTCGATAACCGTGCGCCCTAACCGGCTGCCTGCTAATCCCACTTTTACTTGTGCACGATTCAAATCAGCTTCCTGATTTTTCACCTCATTATATCTTGCAATACGCGCCTTTTGCTTAGTAGAGCGTGCTTGAGCTCCCCGGCGAAGCCATTTTAGTTCGTTACGTAAAAAATTCTGTCTTTTCTGTTCACTTGCCTGCTCTCTTTCAATTCTAGCAGTCTTTTGTTCCAGAAATTCCGAATAATTGCCCGTATATGTATAAGCCTTGCCTTTATCAAGTTCTAATATCTTGGTAGCCGTATTATCCAAGAAATACCGGTCATGCGTTACCATCAAAAGTGCGCCCTTGCGCCCGCTCAAATAATTTTCCAGCCAGGCAATGGTTTCACTATCAAGGTGGTTAGTTGGTTCATCTAATAACAATAAATCGCATGGTTGAAGCAAAGCCGTAGCCAAAGCCAGCCTTTTTTGCTGTCCACCCGAAAGAGTTCCGGTTTTGACCGTAAAATCACTGATGCCTAACTTCGTCAAGACAGTTTTAGCTTCGCTCTCTAGCTGCCAGCCATCCATCTCATCTATTTTTTCCGTATATTGCATAATTTTTCGTTGCACATCAGTATTTTTCGGCTCAGCTTCAGCTTTTACTAACGCCAGCTCATAACCTCGCAGCGCTTGCATCAGCGGCGATGTCCCGCGAAAAACTTCCATCAGCACCGTATTTTCAGAATCAAATTTTTTATCCTGAGTCAAAAACTCCAGTCTTAGGCCACGCATCGTCACCATATTGCCATCATCTACAGGAATAGTCCCCGCCACTGCTTGCAAAAAAGTTGACTTGCCAGTTCCATTGACTCCGACAACGCCTACCCGATCACCAGTATTTATAGTAAGATCTACATTTTTAAATAACGTTTTCTCGCCATAAGTCTTGGTAAAATTCTCTATTGTAACAATCATAATGATATTCTTCCTTATTTGAAACGTTATCTATTATTATAACGTCTTTAACCTAAAAATGATAGTACAGGAAACGAACCGATATACAATAATAGGGACTTTTCCTTAACGAAAAAGTCCCTATTGCAATGTTAACTTAAGCTACTATTTCATCATGTTCTTTTGTTAGTCCTTGCGCCAATCTTATAAGCACTCGAGTAATTCTAGCACCATCTATCTCCTCAACAAAGAAAATATTACCGCCCGCGGCTGCCATCTGACCAACTTTAGGTTCCACCCCGAGCTGAGCATAAAGCCAGCCACCAACACTATCTACATCTTCGTCTTCAATGGTTATTTCTAAAATATCTTCCAATTCTTCCAAAAGCATCTTTGCATCAACTGAGTAGATAAGCTCACCACGTTTTTCAGCAGTTGGTCTTTCCTCATCAAATTCATCCTGAATATCACCAACTATTTCCTCGACAATATCTTCAATGGTCACCATACCAGCAGTGCCACCAAATTCATCAACTACTATAGCTAACTGAGAATGTGAGCCTTGCATTGTTTTAAGCAAAACATTAACATCCATGCTCTCCGGCACCACTAAAGCCTTGCGGGCTAATTTGCGCAAATTAGGTCTGCCACCTTCAACGATATTTCGCATCAAATCCTTGACATGCAAAAAGCCAATTATATGATCCTTATCCTCACGGCAAATTGGATAACGCGTCAGCTGCTCCGATAATATAATTTCCATATTATCCTCAAAGCTGTCTTCTAAGTAAAGCACTATCATATCGGTACGCGGTGTCATTATTTCACGCACATTGAGCTCAGTAAAATCAAATACGTTATCTACAAAGCTGGCCTCTGTATCATCAATCAATCCCTGACGGTGACTTTCTTCCATCAGCAAACGAATTTCTTCTTCCGTATGAGCATCTTCACCTTCTGAAGCCGCCTCAAATCCCATTCTTTTTGCAACCCAATTAGCCACATGGTTAAGCAGCCAAACAAACGGATACATCACTTTTTGAAAAATCAGCATGGGCAAAGCTACTCCCAGCATGATTTTCTCTACATTTTGAATAGCCATTGTCTTTGGTGTAAGTTCACCCATAATAATATGAGCTGCGGTAATGATAGAGAATGCTACTACTAGCGAAACCGAATGACCTATTGTATCATCAAGACCTAGCATTTGCGTAACTGGCAAAATAAGGGTAGCGACAAACGGTTCTCCAACCCAGCCTAAACCCAATGATGCCAAGGTTATGCCTAATTGCGTTACCGAAAGTGACGCATCTAGATGCTCTGTTAATCTTTTAGCATAAACAGCCCGACGGCTGCCTTCCTGAATCAAGGTTTCCAGCCGCGAAGGACGGATTTTTACACAAGCAAATTCTGCTGCCACAAAAAATCCATTCATGAAAATAAGCAGTCCGACCAGTACTAATTGCAATAGTATCGGTACAATATCCAAATTTTTTTACCCCCTAAAATTTAACGCAGTTTCTTCTTATTTTTGATTTTTACCGGCGCTTTTTTCTTCAATGCCTTAAACTCGATACCAAGACTTTTTTCTAAATTACTAAGTTTATAAGCTTCTTTGATATCGGCTAAGGTTACTACTGCTCCTTTAGCACCAGCTCTAGCCGTGCGCCCAGCCCGATGCTGGTAAATTTGTGCGTTTTCCGGCAAATCAAGATTAAACACATAATCAATATCTGGAATATCTAACCCCCGAGCGGCTAAATCAGTCGCTAATAACAATTTTACTTTACCACTTTTAAAATCAGCAATAGCTTTTTGTCTTGCCTGCTTATTGCTATGTCCCAATAATGATTCAACACTTAATCCCTCATATCGCAAACGAGCTAAAGTCTTTTCAGCATCATAGGTCTTATTGATAAACACCAAGCCTCGCTTTACCTCAAGATTACGAGTAAGTCTGCGCACAGTATCAATTTTAGCACGAAACGGCGTCACAAGGTAAAAATTTTCTCTTGCTGTTTGCTGCGGATTTTCTTTAACCACAATCTGTTCTGGCTGATCTAAAAAATCTGCCCGGCTTAAAGCCTTTCTCGGTGCAGTTGCCGAAAACATTACTACTTGCCGCGCCGGTGGCAACAGCCGCACTAATTCGGCCGTCGTCGCTAAATTCTGATCATCTAGCAATCGATCAAATTCATCCAATACCAATAATTTTACTTGCTGTAATTTAAGCTTTCCCTTACGATTTAGTTCTATTATCCGCCCAGCTGAACCAACAATTAGTTGTGGCTTTTCTTTTAGCTTGTCTATCTGTCTCGCAATATTGGCACCGCCAATAAGCCCTTGGACCTTTATCCCAAGCTTACCAGCAGCTATTAAATCCCGAGCGATATTTGTTATTTGCATCGCCAGTTCATAAGTTGGTGCTAGTATCATAACCTGTGCCTGCTTAATATCAGCAGCTATTTTTTGCATTGCCGGTAATAGATACGCTAATGTTTTCCCCGTTCCGGTTGGTGCCTGCCCAATTATATTGCTGCCAGCTAGTATTTTGGGTATAGCCTGCGTTTGAATCGCCATTGGTTCAGTTATGCCTTGTTTCGCTAACACCTCTGCTACCTTTTCATCTATCCCTAATTTTATAAATTCACTCATATTTGCTCCTTATTTAAAAATCACTTTAATACTGGTTTTCCCTTAGCATCATCAAAGGTTGCAGTACAGTGAGGATAATTACTGCAACCCCAAAACACACCATTTTTGCCATTAATTTTACGCAAATGCCCTTCCCGGCAACGCGGACATAAATACGCTTCTTGGCTATCTATTTTTTTATCAGTATACTGTTCCATCGGACTAGCTGAATACTTCGGTTTATTTTGCCACTGCTGGCTATTATTTTTTTGATATTGCTGATAGTTTTGCATATCAGCTGTCAGCCTGGCTTCATAATCAGCTGCTAGCAGTGAATTTAATTCGGCCATATCGGCAGCTGATGGCTGCTGATGGGTATTACTAACAGCTATAACACTATTATTAGCTGAACGAACTTTTTTAGCTGAATTAAAGTCCGGCTTACCATCCTTATCATTGCAGGTCATACGGCATTTAGGATAATTTGAGCAGCCCCAAAACGTACCATTTTTGCCATTGCGCTTAATAAGCAGCCCTTGATGGCAGCGCGGACAAACATTTTCGCCTTTGACTTCAATATGAACGCCTAATGCTTTTTGACATAATTTTTTCGTAAATTCAATTTGACCTTGCAAAAATTCCGCTAAGGTGCCATCTCCTTCCGACATCGAATACAGCTTATCCTCCCAAATTGCGGTCGAATCCGGATAAGTCATCTCATCCGGCAAAGCATCCACTAAAAGATATGCTGCTGGTGTTGGCTGCAAATATTTTTTTTTGCCCTGCACACTTATAAACTTGCGCTTAATTAAATCGTCAATAATAGTAGCGCGGGTAGCCTCTGTACCAATACCATAAACATCTTTTAATTGCTTCTTCGCTTCAGGATTTTTAACGTATTTATGTATTTCTTTCATTCCTGCTAAAAGTGTTGATGCCGTAAATCTTTGGGGTGGTTTGGTTGCTTTTTTATTAAGTTCACCCGCCAGCCAATTTAGCTCATCATTTTTTTTCATAACTGGCAAAGTGTTATCGCCATCATCATCACTTTCAGCATCACTAGCATCATTTTTCCGCTTATTACTCTGGTACATTATTTTCCAGCCTAGTTCACGTTCCGTCCGTCCACTAGCCGTAAATAGTTCATCTTTATACCTGACTTCTATTTTAGTTTGATCATATACATGCAGCGGATAAAACTGTGCTAAATAGCTTCTGGCAATCAAATGATAAATATTTCTTTCCTCCGCTGAAAACGTACTGACATTTGCTTTCACCGTAGTTGGTATGATAGCATGATGGGCTGATATTTTTTTATCATTCCAAGCACGGCTTTTCCGTTTGCTATCGGCAGCTTTTGTCCAGCCAGCTATTTTTTCATCGCCAGTAAGCGAAAGATTGCTAATTATTTCCATAGCATCACCATGCTGATTAGTCGGCAGATATTCACAGTCGGAACGCGGATATGTAGTGAGTTTTTTTTCATAAAGTTTTTGTGCCGTATCTAATACCAGTTGCGGAGCATAACCATACATTTTGCCAGCTAACACCTGCAAGGATGATAGTGAAAACGGCAGCGGAGCTGCTTCCTGCTTTTTCGTTTTTTGATATTCCGTAAGCAGTGCTTCATTAGGAGCAGCATTAAATTCGGCTAATTTTTTGTCAGCAATATTTTTATCCACTAGCCTATTTTCGCTGTCAAGTCCTGCCATCGTATCCTTAGGCTTCCATTGCGCAGTAAACTTGCCGTTTTGATGCTCAAATTCACCTTTTAACGTAAAATAATCCACGGGCTTAAAATTTTCAATTTCGCGTTCCCGACGAACTACCAGCGATAGCGTTGGCGTTTTTACCCGGCCAATAGGTAGTACCAATTTTTCGTGACCGGCACGCCTTGCGGCCAACGTATAGGCTCTTGATAAATTCATGCCAATGAGCCAGTCTGCCCTGGCTCTAGCCAAAGCTGACTGCTTAAGATTATAAAAATCATTATTATCGCGCAGATTCTGATTAGCTTTTTTTATACTAGCCTCATCCAAAGCATTTAATAAAATCCGTTTAACTGGCTTCTTGTTCCCTAAATAGTCCAAGACCTCATCTACTAATAACTGCCCTTCACGATCAGGGTCACCACCATGAACAATCTCCGTAGCTTTAGCTATTAAATCACTGACTATAGCAAATTGCTTAGCACAATTTTTATCTACATACAATTTCCACTTTTGCGGAATAATCGGTAAATCTGCTGCCAGCCACCGCTTGTATTTAACATCATATTCATCGGGTTCTGCCTGACGTAATATGTGTCCAAAAAGCCAGGTAACTATACCTTCCTGCGTTTCCAAATAACCATCGTGCCTTTTAACGGGACCTTTTAAACACTTAGCAAGCTCCCGTCCTACACTCGGTTTTTCCGCTATATATAATCGCAACTAAATCGTCACCTCATACTATAAATCAAAAAATTAGTTTATAAATACCATATACTATAAGCCCTACCCAGCTAATAATTAGTAGTGACGCTAATATTATCATCACTGGCATATAACGGGAAATCCTGTTGGCCTTGGCTTCAGCATCAGCTCTGACATCATAAGGCAATAACTTGGTCAGCCCGCAAATTGCCGCTGGAACTATCATCGCATCATCTAATATCCCTAAAAAAGGTATCGCATCCGGTATTAAATCAATTGGACTTATCAGATAAAGGCCCGCTGCTATCAGCAAAGCTTTAATTTCTTTTGGTGTACGGCGATTGCGCATCGCCAAAAGAATTACAATTAGATCGTGGCGAAAAAGCTTGAAAAAAAGCAATAAACGTTTCATCATCAACCCTCCGTCAAACAACTTGTTTAATCATTTTACCACATATTTATCATAATTGCCTTGAAAATGCTATGAATAAAAAACAGTCGATCCAAAGATCGACCATTTCTTATTTTACCAAATACAATTTTTTATTATCTTTATCAGCTATTGCCTTAGCTTCTTTTTTAGCATCACCAGACACAGCCTTATCCGTTTCTGTTTTGTTTTTTTCACTATGATCACAAATGCTTAGCAATAGCCCCATTGCTATCATCGTAACTACCAGCGACGAACCGCCATAGCTTATAAATGGCATAGGAACACCCACTACTGGCAATATCCCGCCAACCATAGCCATATTAGCAATACCTTGACCGGCTATCAAAATCATAATCCCCATCGCTAAAAGCTGACCAAATTCTTCATTGGCTCTATTAGCAATACGCAAGCAAAAAATTATCAACAAAGCCATTAACGCAAAAACAAATAGTGCACCGATAAAACCATGCTCCTGACAAAAAATCGCAAATGCAAAATCAGTATGTCCCTCCGGCAGATAGGCATATTTGCTGACACCATCGCCTAATCCCATGCCAAAAAAGCCGCCAGAACCAATCGTACAGAGTGACTGTACCATCTGATAACCTTTATTCTGCGCATCTGCCCAGGGATCAAACATAATTTTTACGCGTTCCAAGCGGTATGATTGCGTAGCTACAAAGAAAGGTATGCCAACTAGTAAAAGTGTCCATAAAACACTTTTTTCCTTTTTACTCAAGCCTGCCACAAAAGCCATAATAATTGGAATCCCCATAATAATAGCCGCTGTTCCCATATCAGGCTCTTTTTCTGTTAACCCCGCCATCAATGCTATTAAACCATACTGCAAATTACAGATAGTAGCCTTCTTTTTTCGTTTGACTCTATATGATAGTACCGCTGCTGCTAACATAATTGCAATCAATTTGGCAAATTCAGCCGGCTGAAAGGCGCCAACTACCGGCAGTGGTATCCAGCGTCTAGAACCATTAACCTCATAACCAACAAAAAAAACCGCAATTAAGGCCGCTATCGTCAGAAAAAGCGCCACTACTATAAAACTTCGCCAGCGCATATAATCTATCCGCCTGATTATGCAAAAACACACTAAGCCCACTATTAAAAAAACACAATGCCTAATCAAAAAAAAGTACGGCGTGCCATTTTCTAATGTAGCCTTAACATAACTGGAACTAAAAACATTTATCGTGCCCAACACCATCAGAATAAACATGATAACCATAATTGGTTCGGCATCATTATTCCAAAGTGTTTTTCGAATCCGCACGACGCTGCCCCCTTTATCATATCAAGCAAAAATTACTTCACAGCGATTAATCTTTTCGCCAAAACCGCTGAACTTGCGCTCATATTCCGTCATGATATTATCCGGACGATTCTCTGCATGCAAATCAAATGATACATCACGGGTTTTTAACCCCGCTTCTGCAAATTGCTCCAAGGAAAAATCAAACAGCGGACGGTTATCGGTCTTAAAATGAAGTTCACCTGGTTTTTTCAGCAGCCGGCGATACTTTTCCAAAAAGCCAACATGAGTAAGCCGCCGTTTGGCATGACGTTTTTTCGGCCAAGGATCACAGAAATTGATATAAAATCTATCAACTTCAGCTGGTGCAAAAATATTTTCTATATTGTTAATATCAAATACCAGCAAACGCACATTACTAAGCTCGCTGACCGCAATCTTTTTAGCTGCTGAATACAGCACATCCTGCTGCGCCTCAATACCAATAAAATTAATTTCTGGATGCTTTGCAGCCAATTGACTGATAAAATCACCCTTACCAGTACCGAGCTCAACATGCAAAGGTGCCTTGCGACCAAATATATCCTGCCAATGCCCTTTTTGTGCCTCACCTAGCTCCATATCCCGGCTGAACACAAAGGCATCAAATTCATGAATCGCTTCATCTACCCACGGTTTTCTTCTTAAACGCACGAAAAATCTCCTTTACTTTATTTCTTCTCCAAACCATATTTCTTGAGATAACGGTAAAGTGTTACGCGACTGACATTTAACAAGTTAGCTAGCCGGCTGACATTGCCACCAGCAGCTTGCCAAGCTTTAACGAATACTTCCTTATCTTCCTTCCATTTGTTATCCGGTTTGACATCCCCCATCAGACTGATATCATCAGGACCGATTTCAGTTCCAGCAGTATTAAAGAATGCATATTCCAGCACACTTTGCAGCTGTTTAATATTGCCAGGCCAATCATAGTCTTTGAGCACAATCTCAGTTGCTGGCAAAATCTTCTTAGCTGGCATCTGATGCTGCTCAGCTAGTTCACTTACAATATGTGCAGCCAGTTTAGGAATATCCTCACGGCGGCTTCTCAAAGCTGGAACTCTTATCGTACTTTTAGAAACTATATCAAAAAGTTCTCGCGCAAAAAGTCCACGCTCCGTAAGCCTTTTCAAATCACTGTCGCAAGCAGCAATGATACGAACATCTATTGTACGCTCAAGCTCCTCGCCCATACGCTTAGTTTTTCCCAGCTCCAAAGCCTTAGCCAGTTTAACTGCGATTCCTTTGGGCATTTTTTCGATTTCATCTAAAAACAGCGTACCGCCAGATGCCAGCTCCAGCCGCCCTTGATGACTGACATCCGAGCTTACCTGTACGCCAAACAGCTCCTGCTCCAAAATCTCCGGTGTCGAATCGCCACAGCGAAGCGTTATCAAAGGACCTGCTGCCCTCGGGCTTGCCTGATGAATACCATGTGCCATACGTTGCTTACCAGTACCAGCTTCTCCCTGAATTAACACATGATGTTTATTCTTCGCTACGCGAGCAGCTTTATTGCGTACACTAGCAAAAGTAGTTCCCTCGCCAACCATGGAATTCAAGCTGTATTTAGCCGTATACCCCGCAGCATGTGCTACTAAAGTCCGTAAATCCTCAATTGGCATTGAAACAACGACCACACTCTGTACCGCTTGATCTTCATCCCGTTCCAGCGGAACAACAGTTGTTATATCCTCATAAGTTTTGACTGGCGTAATCCAAGTTACTTCCTTATTATAGGATGGCACCCCACGGAAGCCTTTATAAATAGGCGTATGCTGATAGTTCATAATGACATCATTAAGATTTGACGTACTATGCCCCGCCTGATTTTTCTTGGCGCCAATACCTTCAAGTCGTGTATGTCCCAGCTTGTTAGCATAGGCAACTTCACCACCTGGCATTACATGATAAACAGCAAATGGCGTAGCATCCAAAATAGCTTCTTCAGCTTTTATCCGAACTGACTCCTCCAAATGCTGTTCCAAAGCTGTCTTCATGGTCAATAACAATGAAATAACTGCATCCTGTGGCATACTTGCCTGTTCCATCGACACCAAGGTAATAATATAATGAAATTCTCCATTTACCCAAACTGGTGCCGAGCAAGCATCGCCTAACTGACAATCCTCAATCCACATCTCCGGACCAAACATCCAAAACGACGTCTTATGAGCATAAGCTACACTGATGCTTGACGTACCAACATCTTCAACTCCGACCCGCGTTCCTTCAATCTCACCCGGAGTCATCTGATAAAATGGCAGCGAATAACTCTTTAGTACCGTGCAATCCGCATCTATTAGCAATAAACTTAAATTATACTCTTGGAAAAATTCCTTAATACCCTCGCTTAGCTTATTAAGATAATTAATAGCAACTCTATGCTTTTGCTGCAATGCCTTGAACTCATCTTTTGACAGCAGATGCTTTACATTCATCTTATCGCGCGCAATTCCATACTCCTTGCTAAGCTGCCATGACTCAGCTACCCAAGGATGAACGTTCGGATCAACGATTCCTTCTTCGATAAATTTTTTATAATATGTCTCGAGCTTACTTCGGCTCCGATGCTCACGTATCATGTCATAACCCCCCGTGCTTTATTTATATTATTTATTCTACCAATCATTATATCTGTCTGCAATTAATTTTATCATAATTAGCAACATTTATCTAACTAAAGTCAACCTATAACAACCACTTCCTTTACAATATTAGTATTTAATCATATATCTAACGCAATTTATGACAATCAGCTCCTAAATATGTTACAATACTTTAGTAATACATTGTTTTTGTGCTTTTTTTGTAACGGAGGTTCTTTTATGAATAAACTTGGTTTTATCGGCATGGGAAATATGGCGCAAGCCTTAGCCGCTGGTTTTATAAAAGCCAAAGCTATCGCACCAGAAAAAGTCTTTGCCTTTGCTCCAAATCAGGAAAAATTGCAACGTAATGCTAAAGCCATTGGCTTTACGCCAGTAGCAAATCTGGCTGCACTAGCTGATGCCGCTGACACCTTGATAATGGCCTGCAAACCCTATCAAATAGCTAGCGTATTAAAGGATTTTGGTCAAAAATTAAATGGCAAAGCTTTAATTTCGATAGCAGCCGGCTGGGACATGGCGCATTATCAAAAATTTTTGCAAACTGACACCCGTTTGCAATTCGTCATGCCAAACACGCCAGCTCTAGTCGGCGAGGGAGTGTTATTATTTGAAGAAAGCAATTCCCTTGAACCGGCTGAGCGGCAACAAATCATGCAGCTTTTTGCCTCAGTTGGTTTAGTCCAGGAATTGCCTTCTAATCTTATGTGTATTGGTGGCACTGTTACTGGCTGCGGACCAGCTTTTGTTGATCTCTTTATCGAAGCCTATGGCGATGCTGCTGTAAAATACGGTTTAAAACGTGATGATGCTTATCGCCTTATCTCACAAATGATTTTAGGATCAGCTAAATTACAATTAGCCACCAGTACCCACCCTGGAATCCTTAAAGATAATGTTTGTTCGCCAGCCGGAACTACCATTTGTGGCGTAACTGCTCTCGAAGAACAAGGGTTCCGCAATGCCTGCATAAAATCAATCGACGCTATTATGAACAAATAAATTTTTTACTTTTAACAGCAGTCTTTTTTTCATGACTGCTGTTTTTTTGCGCTTTTTTCTTCTGTTCTTTTTCAGCCTTTATTGCCTTTTCTTGGGCTTTGCGAGCTGTATCATGTTCCTTTTTAAGCGTATCATATTCTTGTGGCGCAATATCTTTTAAATATTCCATAGGTATATCCCGAAAAGCTTTCGGTTTCAGTTCATAATACTTACGATAATTAGCCAAGGCTTTTTCCTTTTCAGCCAATTCATCATAAATCTGTCCGCTCATCAGATAATTAAATGGATTATCGGCTGCCAGCTCTTTACCCTTCTGCAAATCAGCCAAAGCAGCTGCCGTATTGCCTTGCATGTGATAAACATCAGCTCGATTCAAGAAATTATATACATTTTTATCATCAAGCTCTATAGCCTTAGCTGAATCCTTTAGCGCGCCAGTAAAATCGCCCGCTACTGCTTTAGCCCGTCCGCGAATAGCATAGCTTTCGGCTTCATTATCAATATTTTTAGCAGCAAAAACCCGCTTCATTTGAAAAATCGCCTGTGCGCCTAACCCATAATCACTATATGTATCAGCGTTTTCCCGCATCTTTTTTACTGCCTTTATATCAGCTGCTAAAGCATTTTCCTTTTCAGCAATTATTTTAGCTAATCTTTCCTGACTGCTCAGCTTCATTTTATCTCTAGCACCACTAGTTTTTTCGTTAATATAAGCTTTATGGATCAGATTCTGCAACCGGCTGCCAAATGCTTTATCACGCTGCAAAAAATCCTTTAATACTTTATTCACTCTAATATCAGGTAAACAAGTTATATTGCCATTAGCCGTCTGCTGAAAATCCCAATCAGCTGCTGTATCATTATCATGAAAAGCCTTGGCCAAAGCGCCAGCGATATAATAAGCATTTTCTGCGGTATTATCAAAGCTGTCACCAGTCCATTCAGCGGTGATTAATTTTTCACCATCAATAAATATATCCTGCCGATTTTTTACCGTTACATGACCAGCACCATAATCCGACATCATTTTAGCTAATTTTTGCTCACGCAGCTCCGTATCCGGATGGTCATTGAAATTTTCCTGATTTTTATTTTTTTCATCAATATCCTGATATTCCATGATATTTTGCGTTTCATAAGTCAAATAATACGCCATGCGAGCCATAGCAGCTGCCCCGCCACCAGGATTAAAACCAGCGCTGGTCATTAGATAGAACCCGCCTTCATCCGCATCATACTCAGTCGGCAAAGTAACATTTTTAGCTATAGAATAACTAGCCAAAGCATTTAATTTATTCCAGTCCATAACCCCAGTATCCATATTTAAAAAACTAAGGCCATAATACTGTGCTACTGCCTTAGCATAATTATGCGCACTATGCTGTTCTAGTCCATGCGTCATTTCATGCCCCAAAACGGCTGCTAATTCATCAATATCACAATTAAGTCCACGCACTAACGCCTTATTTATACTAACATAATTAGTCGGATAACAAGCCGCATTAAATTCCTTGCTATTATTAACACTCCAAATAAAAGGCAGCGAATTGTTTTTTAAAACATAAACGCCCTGCTGAGTCAACTGATTCATAACTTGATTTACAATTTTTATATCATTTTTATTAAAATCTAAACCATTTTCTTTATCATCCTGCAAGCGGCTTTGAATTTGAGCATTAACGTTATTGCCCATAGCCAGAATACTAGCCAGACTTGATTTATATGCTCCAAAAACACCAAGTGCCTGAGCTGCTGCCGCCCAAGCATCAACTGCTTCCGCCTTTGGAACCGGCTGAAAAATCCCAGTCATGGTAAAACCAGCTATCATTAAAGCTATTAATTTTTTCCGCCATATTTTTCTCAATATATATCACCCCTTTTTAGCCAATATTACCTTAATTATCTGAAAAAGTTATGGCAACAATAAAAAGGCCATAAATATTTATGACCTTTTTTTGTTAAGTTTTAAATACAATTTTTAGCCTTTAATCGATGCCAAAACCTCAGAAGCTGACAGATTGTTCTGCTGCATATATTCCATAAGTTCTTGATTATCAACAGCAATTTTTTTATTTTTCAACTCATTAAGTGCTGCTTTCAATTTTTTGATATCTTCCTGTTTCTTGGCAATTTTGTCCTCAAGAGCGGCAATTTTTTCATCGTAATTAGTTTTTCTAGCCATTTTACTAAATCTCCTTACCAGCTAATTAACTTTTTCTTCATTCTAGCAAAAAAAAATAAAAATTGCAATAAAATAACCCTTCATTTTTACATTTTCCGTAAAAACAAAGGGTTATAAAAAGAAAAAGTTTTATTTATTCATTTCTTCCCATTTTTCTTCAAGTTCTTCCACAATACGCGCATGTTCCTGTTCCGTAAGAGTTACTTTTGCACGATAAATCAAACCGCCTAATATCATAAGCACAATCGGAGCCGCAAACATAATCATTTGGAAACGGAGCATATCATCTGCACTGATACTGCCAGCAGTTGCACCACCAGTCATACCGACCCAAATAGCTGCCATACCGATAATGCCCGATGAAACTGCACCAGCAAATTTATCAACTAATGGACGAACGCAGAGACAAACTGCTTCATCACGATGACCAAGTTTTAACTGACCATATTCTACCGAGTCAGTAATAGTCATCAAAACAACGAGGAAGATAAGTGGCTGTGGCAGTGAGAATAAGCCAGCGCCAATCAAAGCCAAGGTAACATTGGTACCACTCATTGCATAAATCAGTAGTGCTACTACCATTATAGCAATAGATGAGAAGAATAATTTACGACGGCTGAATTTTGTCGTAAGAACCGGGAAGGCAGCTACTGCCAAAAGACCGATAATAGTATTAATTACACCTAAAATTGAGAACTTCGTTGCATCACCAATTACATAAATGAAGTAATACAGGTTAAAGTTATTAACAATATTAATACCGATACCATAAACTAAATAAGCAATTGCCATCCATAATAACTGATCATTTTTAGTCAATACTTTGAATACATCTTTAGCGGAAGTTTCGGTTTTATTTTCACGCAGAGAATTTTCTTGTTCATGCGTACCTATACCAAGAATAATAGCACCTAAAGTAGCAATACCGCCACCAATGCAAGCAAAAGCAAACCAGCCAGTTGGATCACCAGCACCACCATTTTGATTTAGTGAAAAATACAGTACCACTGGCATAACAATGATAGTAACGAGCTGACCACCAAAAACCGAACCAATACGAGCAACCGTAGCCGTTACTTCACGTTCATGCGAATCAAATGAAAGTGCTGGTATCATCGACCAAATAGCAACATCTTTAGCCGAATAAAAGATATCCATTATGAAATATACAATAGCAAAAATTATCAGATACATAGTTGGGTTGCTGACTGTCATGCCACCAAAATTAGTAAAAAGCAATGCAAGCGTTACTGCAGCAATTACGGCACCACCTAAAACCCAAGGTTTAAACCGTCCCCAACGGGTTTTCGTTTTATCAATTATATTGCCGATAAATGGATCAACAAAAAGTTCAGCTATACGCAAAACCAAAATAATAGTCGTTACAATACCAATCATATACGCATCATGATTTGGATTATCTGAATGAAACAGATTACTCGTTACAAAAATCATGAAATACGTACCAATCATCGCATAGAATACGTCATGACCAAATGTACCACATGCATAAGCAATACGTGGCCAAATTTTTCCTTTTCCGTTTGACATAAGCTTGTGCCTCCCCCGATGCACTAAAGGATTTTATCCTTTAATTACTTTAATGTACTCAATAATTGCGTCAGCGATTTTTTCCAATGAATCATGACTGGTATTTACTACCATATCATAATTCTGACCTTCTCCCCAAGTCTGACCAGTATAATAATTATAGTAGCGAGCACGTTTTTTATCTTCCTGATTTAATTCTTTCAGCGTCTTGCCACCATATACTGTCCTGCCTCTTGCTTCACGATAATCATCATCCGCACAAACAAAAACAGAAAATTTATTATCAAATTTGCGTAAAGCATAATCAGCACTGCGACCTAAGATTACACATGGACCATCTTTAGCTAGTTTGCGGATAGCTGCTGACTCCGACATGAAAATACCTTGACTAGATTCGCCCATATTCATTCCGAAAGAACGAAACGGTACAAAACTCATGGACAGCGGTTTTACATAATTTTCCATTTCCAGCAAGTCTTTTTCGCTCAAATCATCAATGCCCAGCTTAGCAGCAGCAATATGAACAATTTGCCGGTCATAAAGCTTAATGCCGAGCTTATTGGCAATAATTCCTGCCAGCTCACGACCGCCAGCACCATATTGACGACTAATCGTAATTACTGGAATCTCACTCATAGAAATCATCCTCCCTTATTGTAAACGTTTTCTAGTTTCCCCAAAAAATAAAGCCAACGTAATTTATAACCTCTGACCATATTTTTGAGCCTATTTAAAATCGTTTTTTCGTAAAACTTGATAGTAAACGATTTCTTTATCTATTATTATAGCGTGTTTTGTAGATAATGCAATATGTTTTTTAAAAATAATAATTTTCAGTATATTATTTTTGACCACTTATAGCTCTATTTACTGCCTTTTTACTATACCAAAAAGCAGCTATTAAACACACAGTATTGCTGCATCAAACAATTGTAATGAATAATAACTATTGTAGTAAACATAATTTATGTGCTATTATTATATTATAAGCTTTGTGTGTATTTTCAAGAAATTGATATATGAGGAGTTATTATGGAAAAACAAGATCAGCTTTTTGCTGTTTGGCTGCTGCAGCGCGGATATGCCAATGAACTAACTCAAGCTGAACGCTTTGCTTTAGCTATCCGTAAAAATGAATGTACTGAGGAAATGCTTTCCGTTATTGGTGGCAATATTGATGTTTTCATGAGCCTAGGCCAGCCAATTACTGCTAGTAACTTGCAGCCATTCCTGCAAGACAAGTTTCAGCTAGCCAACAAGTTAATAAAATTCTGGATCGCTAATCCAAAAGACACTAATGCTGTTTTCTTCTTTAATGAGTGCCGTAAACTTGACATACTATAAAAAATGCCGCGCAACATAAAAATTGCGCGGTATTTTTGTATTTATTTAATAAACTGAGCAACGTTATCCTTGGTTATCGGCGTAAAAGATACCGTCATATTTTCAACCGTCTGTCCCTTTAGACTAGCACTAATTAATTGAAATAAGCCATCGGCCAAACCATCAGCATTCTGCTTTACGGTCTGTGCCATATCACCCTGTTGCACCGCCTTTAGCGCAGCATCAGTGGCATCAACACCTGACACTAAGCAGCCGCTTAAACGATTATTCGCTTTTAGCGCCTGCATAGCACCAAGTGCCATATCATCGTTGGCTGCTACGACACCATCAATCTTAGGAAACAGCTGTAACCACAACGTCATATCACACATAGCTTCAGCTTTGCTCCAATTACCAATAGTCTTTGCCAAAAGCTTTATATCTGGTCTTTTATCAAGACAAGCTTCCTTAAAGCCTTCCCAGCGAGCTATACTTCCCGCATTGCCTTTTTCACCTTCAAGATAAACAATCTCGGCATTAGGTGGCAAATTCTTGGCCATATATTCGCCCTGCATCTGACCTGCCTGACGCTCATCTGACATTACACTGTAAACTTTACCGCCATTAACATCGCGATTAGTTATAAAAACAGGAATCCCCGCCTCATTGGCCTTTTCAACAGTTGGCACTATGCCATCACCATCAGTAGCTAGCAAAACAATAGCCCCCGGCTTTTCCTTAATAGCTTCATTCAGCTGATCAAGCTGGGTATTAGCATCACCATTACACTCTTTAACTTCGACCTCTATACCAGCTGATTTAGCCTCAGCTAAAAATTTATCCTTGATTTGTCCTGTAAAGCCATCAGTTTCTTTCCAATTCAGATAATAAACTTTATCAGAACTATTACCAGCACCACAGCCAGCAAAACTGACAATGCATAACGCTGTCAGACATAAAACAGCCAATCTTTTAAATACACTCATAAACCCCTCTCCCTTAAACATAAAATTAAACAAAACATTTCCCTGATTTTGTCAAATTTCCCCACCTTTTTATCTTCTACATTTTGTTTTATAATCCTTTATTTATAAAATAAAAATCCCTTCTCAAATTTGAGAAAGGATTTTTACCTCTGCCTATCAGGCACTTATATCCATACGCGATCCCAAGGTCTTGCCATTTTGCCAAGTCTTGTAATTGCTGATAATCTGCTCATTAGCCTGCTGAAATTTACTATGTCCCAGACTAGTCTCCGTGCCAAAATTTGACACCCTGGTAACATCTAGCGCTGCTTTCATGCCCTTAGCCATATTTTCAGCGCCTTGCTCAGAAATAGCTTTTATCTGCTGCTGAAATTTACTCGAGCCCAGCTTCGTTTCTGTACCAAAATTTGACACCCGCATATAGGACATGGCTTTATCCATAATAGCTGCGGTTTTTTGTTCGCCAATGCTTACAGTTGCTGCATTGCTTTGCTGAAAAGGACTGGTGCCGATTTTAGTATCGTTACCAAATGGTGAAACCTTATAATAAGCTGCCGCTTCTTCACTGTGCTCTTTTGCTGCCTGCGTACCATTAGCATGGACTTCCTGATTTAATTGACCAAAGGTCGACAGCGTAGTCGAACTGACTGCTGAAATCCCCATAATAACTCCTCACTTTCCTTTGAGCATCCTTAATCCTTTTACTACTACATTTTATTACTACAGGTAATTCTTACAATCTTACTAATTCAATTATAAAATTTATATTATTGTTTGGCAATATGATTTTTATTTGAATAAATCCAATAGCTGCTTTCCTATAAGAACCGTCGTCATGACAATAAAAAGTGGTCTCACGTAGCCTGTACCCTTAGACAGCGCTGTCCTTGCACCGCACCAAGCACCTATTATCATCGACAGTCCCATCGGAATGGCATAAGAAAAATCAACCAAACCATAATATGAAAAAAGCACGGCGGCCGCTATATTGCTGGCAAAATTCAGTGCCCTAGCATTAGCTGCTGCCCCAATGAAATCAAACCCTACCATTAAAAATGCAAACAAAATAAAGGAACCTGTTCCCGGTCCAAAAAAGCCATCATAAAAACCAAAAGCAAATGCCACTATCCCAGACGTGATTAGAAGTTTCGTAGACATGCCCGCATAATGATTTTCCTTGCCCCAATCACGCTTCAAAATACTATATATCAGCACGGCAATAAGCATTACTACTACCAAAGGACGCAATATATCCGGCGGTATCAGCTGAACTGTCAACACTCCTATGCCCGAACCGATAAGCGATAACGGAAACAATCTTTTTATCAGCCAGGTATCAACCTTACCTGATTTTACAAAAGTCACAAAACTCGTAAAAGCTCCCATAACCGCAGCACATTTATTGGTTCCTAACACGGTAACTGGTGGCAAGCCAGTCCACATTAAAGCCGGTATCGAAATAAGTCCGCCACCGCCGACCACTGCATCTATAAATGCTGACATAAAGCCAAAAAATATCAAAAAAGCTAATGTCCCTGCATCTAATAACTCCACTATTTCTACCTCATTTTCTAAGCAAAAACCTTCCTAAAATCAGGAAGGTTTTTTATCAAAGCACAGCTATAGCTTCAACCTCACAAAGCGCACCTGCCGGTAAATCTTTTACAGCAACGCAGCTGCGAGCTGGCTTGCTTATAAAATGCTTTGCATATACTTCATTAAATACCTTAAAATCGGCAATATCTGCTAAAAAGCACGTAGTTTTTACAACTCTGCTCATATCAGTGCCAGCTTCCTTAAGCACGGCTTCAATATTTTGACAGCACTGCTCCGCCTGTTCAGCAATCGTTGTTGCTACAATCTTGCCAGCTGCTGGATTAATGGCAATCTGACCTGACATATAAAGCGTATTGCCAGCTAAAACAGCCTGACTGTATGGTCCTACCGCTGCTGGAGCAGCTTCCGTATGAATTACTTTCATTTTTTTAGCTCCTCTCAAATATCTATCATCATAAAAACCATCACTGCCTTTATTCTACACCATATTCGCCTTTATTTCATTCTTTTAATCGTAAAGCGGCCAGTCTCCACTTCTTTCCGATGACAGCAAGGACACTCATTATCAATAATCCCTGTATAACCACATTCTGGATCTCGGTCAACTGGATGGTTTATAGAAAAATACCCCATATCAGCATCATGCATAGCTCGAACAATTTGTTCAAAAGCCTTTACATTCTTCGTCGGATCGCCATCCATTTCGATATAAGCAATATGACCAGCATTTTCCAGCGCATGATAGGGCGCTTCAATACGTATTTTATCAATCGCCCGAATTGGATAATACACTGGTACATGACTGGAATTAGTCATATACTCCCTATCCGTAACCCCAGGTATAATACCATATTTTTTCTGATTATACCGCTGGAACTGCCCTGCGGTTGATTCCGCCGGCGTACCAAAAGTTGACCAGTTCATATGCTCTTCCTGCATATATTTATCAGTCATATCCCGCAAATGACCGACTATTTTGAGCCCTAATTGCTGTGCTTCTTCGCTTTCGCCATGATGCTTGCCTACCAATGCTTTCAGACATTCTGCTAGACCACAGAAGCCTATCGAATAGGACGCGTGTTTTAAAACATCCTTGATACTGTCATCCGGCTTTAATTTATCACTATCCATCCAGACTCCCTGTCCCATCAGGAATGGATAATTATACACATGTTTACGTTCTATTACATGCAGCCGAGCCAGCAAATAATCATGCGAAATTTTGATGTATTTATCAAAAAGCTCCCAGAACTTGGCCATATCACCCTTGGCTTCTAACGCTAATTTCGGTAAATTAATCGTTGTAAAAGCAAAATTACCACGACTGCCGGATTCCTCTGGTCCATTGATATTACTCATTGTACGAGTACGGCATCCCATAGTTGCCACAGCTGAATTATAATCACCTGGTTTATAATATTGCAGATTATATGGCGCATCAATATTTACAAAATTTGGGAACAACCGTTTGGCACTAGTTTTGCAGGCTTTTTGAAATAAATCATAATTGGGATCACCAGGATTATAATTGACGCCAGCCTTTAACTGATATACCGATATTGGGAAAATTGGTGTTTCACCATCCCCCAATCCTTGCCAAATAGCATTTAAGACCTCACTTACAGCCAGCCTTCCTTCAGGTGACGTATCTAGTCCATAGTTAATCGAACTAAATGGCACCTGCGCTCCGGCACGGCTATGCAGGGTATTAAAATTATGAATGAGTGCCTCCATCGCCTGATGCGTTTCTTCTACAACATCGGCACAAGCTAAATGGTAAATAAGCTTTGCATCAACATTGGTGGCATCAACTGGCTTTTGATAGTTATTAGCCAAAACTAATTTTAGTGCCTGCTCAATAGCTGCTATTGACTGCACCGCTTTAGCTGATGTTTCATCTTCAGTATAACCGCAAATTGAAAAATCAATATCTTTAATAATCGCCTCACGGAACTCTTTACCGCTTGGGAACCTTTCCGCACCAAAACGATAAACACTGGCCTTATAAGCTTCGTCACCTACTGCCTTGCTAAACGATTTGCGTACGCCTTCAGCCATAGCATAGTCAAAGGCATTTATGGACTGACCGCCAAACATATCATTTTGATTGGACTGAATAGCAATACATGCCAGACTTGCATACGCCCTTATCGAATTTGGTTCTCTTAAAAAGCCATGTCCAGTAGAAAAACCACCGTGAAAAAGTTTTAAGAGGTCTATCTGACAACAATTAAATGTTATTAGTGAAAAATCTTTATCGTGAATATGAATCCAGTTTTCTTTATCAGCCTCACGGAACTCATCCTCTAAAACATAATTATCAACAAAATGCTTTGCCCCTTCAGCACCCAGCTTCAGCATTATGCCCATAGATGCATCCGTGTTGATATTGGCATTGTCACGTTTTAGATCAACATCTACTGAATCAGCAAAGAAAATATCATTGTATGATTCCATCAGATGTTTTTGCGCCGCTCTTCTTTCAGCATGTTTTTGCCGATAAGTAATATACTTTTTTGCCACATCATAAAAATCATACTGCATCAGAACCTTTTCTACGATATCCTGAATGTCTTCTACTGTTATGCTAGTATGATCCTGAATGTCCCATTCTACCTGCGTAGTAACAGCATCGATATCTTTTTCGGACATCTTGCCCCCAGCATCTTTATTAGCACCATTGATTGCATTTTCTATTTTTGTCCGATTATATGGTACCGTATGTCCTGAGCGCTTAGTAACTATCTTTAAGTTCATTGACTGCACGATGCCCCTACATCTATGGCATCGCTTCACGCCTCCCCCTATATATTGTGTTCATTTTGTGTCGTAACGGTATATATTGTAGCAAATAACACTTGATTACGCAATGACTAAATGAAGCTGTCAAATTGACGAAAACGCTGATTTCGGGTAAAATAGCAATGGTTTTAGCATAATATTTTAGAAAGAAGACAAAAAATGAATACAAATACGCAAGATAATATTATACGTTATTTTTCTGCGGCAGCAGTTTATTTTATCTGCTTGATTGCTTTCTATATTGATATTGGTGAGGATATGGGCGCTGAATATTTCATGCCCATCCTTATTCCCATAATTGCAGCTTTAGTTTTGATGCAATATGGTTCACGAGTGCCGCTTTTTTCCCTGGCTAGTCTGCCAAATCTTCTTACCGGACTTGGCTGGTGTTCAGCCTTTCCCTTGCTATATGCCTGGACTTATCAATCAGTCTGGTATCAATCAAAGATATGCTTTGATTTCATAGTTGGCACGGCAGCTTTTATTTTACTTACGGTAGTCGAAGCAGCCTTATTCCGTTTGGGACATAAAAAAATAATCGCCGCTATCATGGCGGTACTTAATTTCTGCGGACTCATTATCCCTTTTTTGCAATATACCTATTACTGCCTGGTTTGGCATTGCCTCTCACCAGCTTCGTTAATGGCTTTATATCTGACCAATTATCGCGAAAGCTTGGATTTCATCCATTCTAATATTGGCATAATTCCCCTAATCATTATATTAGCTGGATTTGTGCTATTCCTTTATGCCTGCTGGCGAGCCCATCTTTTGTTTGCTGAACAGACCTTAAAGCCGGCAGCAACAGCTGGTTCTATGAGTGCGCTTGCCTTGCTGACAGTTTCAGCAATAAGTGCTTTAAGTTTTTACCTGCCACAAACCTCAATTGCCGATTTATGGAACGATGTGACAACCTACGTTAACCAAACTCAGGAATATAGTATCGGTCATGATGAACGTTTAAACAGCCTCTTGATTGATGCTGACAATACATTGGCCGCCAAAGCACCAGGAACCGTTATTGTCGTCATTGGCGAATCAGCTTCCCGCAATTATATGAAGTCTTTTTCGCCTGACTTTGCCTACGATGACACACCTTGGTTTAGTGAAAAACTAGCCAGCAATGCACCTGGATTTATTAAATTTGATAATGCCTATGCGTCATGGTCACAAACGGTCCCGGTATTGCAACGGGCTTTAACAGAGCAAAGCCAATATAACGGCAAGGAATTTTTCGATTCAGCTTCCATTATCGACGTTGCCAAAAAAGCTGGATATGAGACCTGGTGGTTCAGCAACCAGGGACGTTATGGTCAATTTGATAGTGCTATTACACTTGTGGCCAAAACAGCTGATCATGCCGAATGGACTGATGATTCCTATAATTTCTCTGATAAATATGATGAAGAACTTTTACCGTATTTAACTCAGCTAGATCCGACTAAAAACAATTTCATCGTCCTGCATCTGATGGGAAGTCATATCTATTACAATAATCGTTATCCTAGTGCTTTCAGCAAGTTTAAAACAGCTGACGGTGAATCCACAGTGACTTCGGCAGCTTCCTACGCTAATAGTATTCTCTATACAGATTATATACTGTCACAGATTTTTGATTATGCCAGCAAAAATCTTAATTTACAAGCTATGGTTTATTTCTCTGATCACGGCGAAAATCTGGAAATATCCCATAATCCTGATGTATTCAGTTTTGACATGGTCCGTATACCATTATGGGTTTATGTATCGCCTGCCTATAAGCAAGCATTGCCAACACAATATAAAGCCCTTAACGAACATACAGCTCGTTATTTTACCAACGATATGCTCTATGACACAATTTGCGGTCTTTTAAATGCTCCTTCCAGCCGTTATAACCCCGAACAGGATTTTGCCAGTCCAGTTTATGGTTTTAACCGGCAAAATCTCACAACTATGCTAGGTCAACAGCAATTAACAAGTGATCCTAACGGATTGCCTGAAAAATAAAAATAACTCGGTAAGAATAATATTCTTACCGAGTTATTTTTTGGGTTTGCTAAACCACAACCAAAACAAAAATGGAAACACTATAAACTCAACAATGATTATAACTAAAAACAAACCATTTATTAAATCCCAAGTCAGAATTTTGTCAATAAGCATTATCTCTTGCGAACATTTTCTTGGCCGATTGACACCATAATCAATACTATTATTATCATCAATAATTATAGTTTGTGGCACGGTTTCCCGCTCCCTAAAAGCAGATATTTGCGTAACACCTGCTGCTGTCAGCGTCAGCATAAGCAATATAAGCATCGAGCCTAATATCAGCCACCGCTTTTTTGCGTCATTTTGCATGTATTTTCCCCTTATCGATCAAAAACCAGTCCTTTGCTTGCTACTTTTTAATCCATTTCTAAGAAAATACTTTACCTTTATTTTAGCTTTTTGTCAAACAACACCCCATCGCCATTAAAGTCCGGCACAAATTTTTCAGATGCTGTGGCACCTTCCTGCACATAGCAATTGCTTATACCAAGACTTAAAGCATACTCAATCACCGATTCATATTCAAAAGTTGTAAGCCTGCGGTTGATTTTTTTATGCTCATAAGCTTTATATAATGGCGTGTATTGATTCATTAAACTTATCTGTATACTATCACCAAAATTCTGCCACAACCAGTCCAGCACCCGCATACTCTCATGACGATGTCCCGGCAGCACTAAATGCCTTACTAAAACGCCCTTTATTAACCGCCCATCAGCAGAAAATTTAATTGGACCTGCTAATTCAACCATCTTTTTTATTGCCAAACCAGCTTTCACAAAATAGTCGCCAGCCTTAGAATATTCGGCGGCACTATCAGCTTCAGCATATTTTAAATCCGGTAAAAAAACATCTACTGCTCCAGCTAAAGCCTCAATCGTTTTAATATTATCATAAGCACTGGAATTATATACCACGGGCAAGTTAAAACCGCTAGCTTTGGCCAGCTTTAATGCTTGACAAATCTGTGGTACATAATGCGTCGGCGTCACCAAATCCAAGGTAGCTGCCCCGCGTGCCTGTTGCTCTAAAAAAATTTCAGCTAAGCGCTCATTACTTACTTCGATGCCTTGACCGCCATGACTTATAGCCTGATTTTGACAAAAACAGCATCGCAAATTGCAATAGGAAAAAAATACCGTTCCCGCGCCTTTGCTGCCGGTAAAACACGGTTCCTCCCACCTATGCAATGATACCAAAGCTATTTTGGCCTTAACGCCAGCACCACAAAACCCCGTTTTTTCATAACGATTGACGCCACAATTTCGCGGACATAAATCGCAATGCTTTAAGACATCATTTATATCCTTATCATTTTCTTTACTATTATTCATCATCATCACCGGTCTTTTAACAGGCTTTGATCCAATATCGCCCCATATTTAGGTCGCCACCATGATATACTGCGCACCGCATTTATATAATCCTGCATCGCCATATCATCTATTACTGGCGGCTCACCGCCATTAATGGCTTCAGGCACTAATGGTACAGTATCGGCTTTGCCTATCGCTTGACGAGTTATCCAAAAGCCATAATTAACCCCACGACGGTTATCCCTGGTTAGACTTCTGCCTATCGACATGTAATTAAACCCCTTAGGCGCTATTATTTCCAACAAAGTAGGAATAATATCAATTTGACTGCCCGCAGAGTCTGCTAGCAAAATTCCCTTATGAATTCCTTTGCCAGTAACAATAAACGGTATCCCATAACGTTCATAGGTTGATGGAGTCTTGTCGATATTGTAGCGATCACCATGATCCCCTACGATAATAAATATACTATCAGGAAATTTTTCCTTAGCCATTTTGACAAATTTTGTTAATTCCCTATCCGCATACCAGTAGTGCCCAAGTTCCTTTAACAAATCTTTATCATTTTGTGCTGTCTCAGGCAAAGCTTTTAAAACAGCCTCCCTGTTAAAGCCTTTAGAATTTAAATCAACATCATAGGGAGAATGATTAGATGCGTTCAAGATGACGTTAAAGCTAGGCTTAGATGCATCTATTCCTGCTAAAACATTTTCGTATAAATACTCATCCTCACAACCCCAAACACTGCCTGGTACATCACCAAAATCGCCACGGCTATAAAAATTATCAAAACCTTGCGCCTTGGTGAAGGCGCCTATTCTTTCCCAAGTAGCTGGCCCGGCATACCAAAAATTAGTAATATAACCGAGTCGCTTAAGTTGCGGCGCACTAGCAGTTGAATATGGTGCTTTAAATGACTCCGGCATCGTCGTCAGGTATAAATTAGCATCAGCAAGACCAGTAACTACCCCCGTTACTGCTGAAACCGTACTCGCGCCATTAGGCAAGAAGGTTGGACAATAATCAGTATCAGCTTCAGCAATAATAGAGCGCATACCATTAGCTATTGGAATATCCTTATATTTATCTAAAAGCGGCCAATTAGCCAAGCTCTCCGATAATATAATAAATACCTGCTTAGGCGGAGCTGCTAACGGACCATTGGCACTTTTTTGCAAGTAATCATCTAAATTATTACTTATCGGCGCAACGCCAGCTTGCAATGCCGCTAAATTTCTAATATCATCCGTCGTAAAATCAAGACCATTACAAGCCAACATTCGGCTGTTAAGGTTCCAGGCCCGATAAATAGCCTGCGGATTATCCAAAATAGCTTCATTTAAAAAATCATCTTTAGTAACGCCAGCATTTTCCCAATCAACAGCCGTCTGCCAGCCTAAACTGCCACCAAAAACACCGAGCAGTGCAGCTATATAAACTGCCCACAAAAAAATTATCCTGCCAGCATAACGAATAACAAATGGCAGACGAATTTTTGCTAACCACTGCTGCCAAGGGCACCATTTTAGCCATTTTATAAGCAAATACCCAAGCACCACTGCTAAAACCAGCGCCCCAGTTAATCTAAGCGGCAGCCAGTATTCCTGCACCATCGTTATTAATAATGCATAAATATCATCATTAGCGCCATTGAACAGCATTTGATTAAAATTCATGCGAAACTGCCGATAAAACGGAAAGCTTGCCACATATAAAACTGAAAGCACTATCAGTATAAGACCATTAATACTCAGCCAAGCATAACGCTCTAACTTAGGCCAAACATAATGCAGCAAAAATGCTGGACAAAAGCTTATAAGCGTCAAACAACCAGCTGTCTGCATACTAAGACGACTTCCCCGCCACAATGCCTGCTGAATATCAATCCAGCCTGTGTCCGAGCCCATATAATTATGCAGCCAAACAATAAAAAACAGCCGAAAAATTGAAAGGACTGTCAGGTAAAATGCATATACCTTCAGTCCTTTTACTATTACAGTATAAAAATTTTCCCAGCTCAAACGTTCAAGGAATGTACTGTTCATGGCAAAATAATCTCAACTCCATAAGAATCAGCTGCATCCTGTATATCACGAGCTGGCAACGTATCCGTAATAAGTCCTGACAGCGTATCAAGCGTCGTATAATTATAGTTGCCATCAGTACTTAATTTGCGAGCTTCAGCTACTACATACGCCTTTTTGCTATGACGGATAATAGCTGCCTTATTGATACCATCGTCAATATCATAGGTTGAGACACTGTTTTCTTTGACATCGACCCCGACTGCACCAACAAAAGCAATATCCGGTTTTAACCGCGAAATAAAATCTAGCGTCATACCGCCCCAGAAACCATCACGGCTCTTGTTAATTTTACCGCCAGCAAAAATAACTCTAATCTTTGGATTACGCGCCAAAACTACCAGTATATCAATCATATTGGTAACAACAGTAATATCCTCATCCATTTTCACCAAAAGTTCAGCTATCGCCAAATTACTAGTTGAAATATCGAGGAAAACCATATCTTTTTCATGAATAAGCTTTACTGCTGCCTGCGCAATACGCTGTTTAGCTTCAACATCAGTATTGCGATGTTTGCTTACTTCTACCATATGACTGTTTTCGCGAATTCTTACCGCACCGCCATAAGTACGCTTCAATTTGCCTTTTTTCTCCAAAGCTCCCAAATCTTTACGGATGCAGTCCTCTGTAACTTTGAACTTTTCGCTCAGTTCACGAACACGGACTTTGCCGTCACGAGCCAGCATATTCAAAATAATTTCCTGACGTTCTTCTAAAAACATCTTTTCATCCACTCCTAAAAAATAGCAGTATTGTTTTCTCTTGTTGTACAAATATTGTACTAAATTTAAGCGAGTTTATCAAGGGCAACATGCAAAAAAGGAAGCATTGTTCAAAAACATATGCTTCCTTTAGCAACAATTTGCCTATTTAAGTTAAGCTGACAAAATTAACGAACAAATACTACTCTAGCTTCATTTAAAAATCCAGTAGCGCCATTTTCTATCAACACCCTATTAGCATCAGCTATTGATAACACCGGATTGCCATTATGATTATCAAGACTAACCGCCTTAACCACCAATGGATTACTGCCAGCTCGTCCAGCCTTGTTGATATCATGCGTATATCCAGCCATACCATTTTTCACTACCGCATCATAATCAAGATTTTTATAGCCGTAAATAGCTGTGCCAGCCGCATTTTTTATCACTGGACTCATTACCGGTTTTAATCCCAGCCCACGACAATCAACAATCAGACCAGTAAAACCACCTATAGCCAATCCACTTGGCGAAGCAGCCGCTGAACTTTGGCCATCAGCACGAATAATCGGCTGCGTGCTTATCTCTGGAACTGCCGGCTGCACTGATTCTGCCGGAACAGGAAAATCTTCCCGCACGGCTGGACGATCAAATACGGCACTGGCCAAAGAATTCCCTGCTCCAAATATCGATAACTGCATCTTTACGCTATAGCCGCCACCAGCAATTACTTTTTCGTCAACTATTCGTGCTCCCTGAATAAGCGCATTTACATGCGTCGTCACTCTGTCACTAGTAACCATCATATTTTCAACGGTAGTGGTCGCATCGACATTTACCCCTTTTATTTGCTCTGCCAGCTGCCGGTAAGCATCTACTATAGCAACCCTGCGAGCCATCATCCTAGCCTGCACAGCATTATAAGCATTCGCCGGCATAGGACCAGTACCTTCAACCGTAATAGTCGCATTTTCCCAGTCCGTAGTCGTAGCAGCTAGTACGCTAGCCACATTCAGCAACAGCAACAGCGTTACTAATGATAACATACCAGCAATCCTTCGTAACTGCATCATGATTTATCCCTCATTTCCATGTACTGACAAGTTCCTGTCGTCTCGCAATCCTTTAACTATATTATCGTACTGAGTTAACCAAAAGTAAATTACAATAAAATTAAAAAGCTTAAGCCGGCAGTTCCTTATTAAGTGACATTAATTCCAGCTTTTTATTATCATCTATCAACACATAAAGATAATCTCCTGCTTTAAGGGTTAAATCTGCTTGTGGTGTTATTTCAAAATCACCGCGACGTACATTTACTAAAATGCTATTGACCGGCCACGCTATAGCATCTACCTTATTATCAGCTATTCTGCTGCCAGCTTTCACTACCAGCTCAGTCATAAGCCGGCGATGCCTGATTGCGTCCGTTATTTTTTTTTGCAAAGCTAGACTTCTATTTAATAGCATATCATACACTGGTTCACCATTTAAAATATCAGCTAACAAATACGCTGTCATCGAAACAATAATCAATGCTAACAAATGCTCGAATGAACCAGTCATTTCCATTATTAAAATGGCTCCCGTGACTGGTGATTTAACCACCGCTGAAAAATAGGCTGTCATGCCAAAAACAATACAATTAACGGTCCATTGCGGTTCCATAATCCCAGCTAACACTGCTAATTTAGCAAAAATTGCTCCGCCCAATGAGCCAAGTACCAGCATTGGCAAAAAAATACCACCTGGCACCCCTGAACCAAAACAAATCATCGTAAAAAAGAATTTGCCTAACAATAATATTAGCAAAAAATACCAAGTATAATTACTTACTACCAGCGAATCAACCAATTTGCTGCCGCCGCCCAAAACCTGTGGCAGTAAAAATCCTAAAATTAATGCCAGTAAAAGTGGCAGCATTGGTTTTAATACCGCTGGCAGCGGCGCTTGGTTAAAAGCATCTAATGATACTGTAAGCATTTTATTAAAAGCCATGCCCAAAATTCCAACAAAAGCACCTAAGCCAATGAGCAATATATATATATTACCCGCATATACCGCTGGGATTTTTCCCATGTGAAACACCGGCTCTAAGCCAAAAAAATATTGCGTTACCGTAGTTGCGGTTACACTAGCACTTATAGCCCCCATTAATACATACGGGGAAAAATTCTTGGCTAGTTCCTCCAAACAGAATATAACTCCCGCCAAAGGCGCATTAAAAGCTGCTGCCAGCCCAGCACCAGCACCAGCCGTTAATAAATAATGATTTTCCGCATACGAGCGATGCGTCATCCGGCCAATTCCCTGCCCTAAGCAAGCTCCTAATTGCACACTAGGACCTTCTCGTCCTAACGATAGCCCTGCGCCTATTCCTAATACGGCGCCAATAAATTTTAAAACCACTACTCTAGCCCAGTTCATATCCATTTTGCCTAGCAAAATTCCTTTTATTTGCGGAATACCTGACCCCGCAGTCATGGGCTCAGTACGCACCACCAATGTCAGACAATATCCTATAATCAGCAATAAACCAGCCCATGGCAAAACAAAAAAAGGATTAGCCGCCAGCCAATTATAAAGCACCGGCAAAGTGTTTTCGGATAACTCCAGCAAATACCTGAATAATGCTATTAAAAATCCCGTAAATAAACCAATTAAGTTACCTTCAATAAACAAACGCAACTTAAAATGTCTTGGCTGCGTAAAAATATTACATGCCGATTCAATCCGGCTCTGCATTATATTTCCTCCACAATCTATAAACAATAAAAAAGGTGCTGTACCGAAGTACAACACCTAAAAAACATCTTATTCTGCAGTAAACGGCAGCAATGCAATGTTACGAGCGCGTTTAATAGCAACCGTAACCTGACGCTGATGCTTAGCGCAGTTGCCAGAAATACGGCGCGGTAAAATCTTACCACGCTCAGTTACAAAACGGCGAAGCTTTGCAACGTCTTTATAGTCGATATGCTCAACTTTATCTACGCAGAACGAGCAGACTTTTCTACGAGGTCTTCTGCCTCTGTCACGTCTCATCAAAGTAATTCCCTCCTGTCTTAAAATGGAATTTCTTCGTCAGGGACTTGCGGTCCAAAGGCATCCGGTGCTGACTGCTGTGGCGCTGCTGGTGCTTGTGCATTTGCGTTATAGCCACCAGTATGCGGAGCTGCATTCTTTGCTTCCAAGAATTCAATCTCATTTGCAACAATCTCTGTTACATAGCGCTTTGAGCCATCCTGCGCATCATAGCTTCTGGTCTGAATACGACCCTCTACCGCGATGCGACGCCCTTTTACCAAATTATTACCACAAACCTCAGCAAGTTTTTGCCAAGCCACAATAGGAATAAAATCCGCCGTGGGCTGACCATCATTGGCATCTTTGCGAGCGAATCGACGATCTACGGCTAACGTAAACGTACAAACAGCCGTACCCGACTGTGTATAGCGAACCTCTGGATCACGAGTCAAACGACCAATCAAAATCGCCTTATTCATGGCTTTTCCTCCCTGACACCTATACGGTGTACCGTCATAGGGGAACCTGCCGTCCCCCTTTAATTTTTAGTCTTCGTCGGACTTAACGATCATGTGCTTGAGGATACCATCAGTAATCTTCATTACGCGGTCGCACTCAGCAACACATGCTGGCTCACAGGTAATGTAGAGCAGTTCATAGAAACCCTCAGTACAGTCTTTGATCTCATAGGCAAGACGTTTCTTACCCCAACGATCTTCTTTATCGATCGTACCGCCGTTTTCGGTAATGAGCTTAGTGAACTTGTCAATAACAGCGTTCGTAGCTTCTTCTTCCATCGGTTTCACGATAAATATGACTTCGTACTTTCTCACGAAATCACCTCCCTCTCTGGTCTTTGGCTCCCTAAGGAGCAGAGGTTGAAATAAAATTTCAACTCATTAACAAATTTGTCTCACGACTAGAAAATTATATCACGCAACTTACTTTAACGCAAGAAAAATTTTATATCTGCCTGGCTAATTTCTCCTTAGCCGTCGTATTGCCACCTTTTAGCGCTAAAATAACTCCTGTCGCAATTAAAATAAAACCTAACCAAAAATAAGCAGTAATGGGTTCAGCTAAAAGCCACCAGCCTAAAAAAGTACCGACAACCGGTTGAAAAAACATAAACAATCCGCCAATAGATGCATCCATATAAGTAAGTCCTTTATTCCAAAGACAAAAACCAGCCGTCGTCGAGACAAAACCTAAATAAAGTACCGAGCCCCACACTACTGGTGCTGACATAGCTTGAAAATCACCTATTGTAAGCAGCCACCAGATACTGTAAGGTGCTAATACTATAAAGGCAATCAGCACGGCATAGAAAGTAAGGGTAATTACTGAATACTTTGCTAAAAATTTCAGCATTACTGACATTAAAGCCCAAGTAACAGCTGCTATAAAAAGTGACACCCCGCCCCAAGCATTTAACTGTATATTATCTGGATCAAATACTATAAAAATTACCCCCACCGTTGCTAGCAGCACGGATAAAGCTCTGGCTTTAGTAAATTTTTCCTTTAAAAGCCAGCAGCCAAAAACCACCATAAATGCTGGCGTTGCTGCCGTGATAACCGAGCCTGTCTGAGCTGATGTCAGCATGGTTCCTGTTTCCTGCGTAACGATCGAAAGCGCTTGACCAATTAACGCTGACAATAATAGAATTTTTCTATCCTTAGGTGCAATATACCACGAAGCCTTCTTTAAAACCATCAGTGCCAGCAAGGCTAGTAATGCCGTACCATAACGCAGCCACACCAATGGAATTGGGGCTATAACAAAAATTGAACACCTCACCGCTATGAACATAGCCCCCCAAATACTGCCGGCTAATGATAAAAACAACGATCCTAGCAGCAAATTTCGCATAAACTCTACCACACTTTCCTTGCTAGAAATTATCTTGTTGCAAACATTTACATTATAGCATAACCGTGCTACTATAAATTCGTTCTATATAATTTCGTAATATTTGTTAATAAAAAGGAGAGGACCGTGCTTGGAGGAAGCAAACTTACGCCTGCTTTATGTTGTAACTGATCTTATTATGCCACTAATTGTCGGTTATTTTTTGCATCAAAAAAATATTGTATCCGAAAATTCGATTACTAAACTGATTCGCTTTAACGTAATTTGCGTTTATACAATACTATCACTGCTTAGCTTTTGGGTACTGCCGCTTTCTTTGAGCCTGCTTTTAGTTCCTTTATTTGGCTTTGCCCTGGTTTTACTGCCAGGCGCAATCGGTTTTGCTTTATTTGCCCGTCGCTTGCCCAATCTTTTAGATAGAGGTGCTTACATTGCCAGTGCGATGCTGGCTAATATTGGCACATTAGGCGGTGTCTGTGCTTTCATTCTTTATAACGAAGCAGGCTTTGCTTACACGCAGATTATCGGTACTTGTCAAAACTTTCTTTTATGCTTGGTAATATTTCCCCTTGCCCAATATTATTATGTCAAATATAATAACGCCGTCCGCAAAACCAGCCGCTGGCAAAGTTTTCGCGAAATGTTTATTTCTTGGAATCAGCTTAGCCTCATTGGTATGATTGCCGGTTTATACTTAAATGCGGCTGATATTTCCCGGCCCGATTTTTTGGCGACGCTCTTCCAAAGTCTAGTCCATATTGCCGCTTGGATAGCTATGCTGCCCGTTGGTTTCCTAATCAATTTTCAGCAGGTACGCCATTATGCCCACAAGGTTCATAGCTTGACGCTGCTTCGTTTTATTATTACTCCGGCTATTTTTATCATTCTCACCAAAATCTTTGTCGCTGATGATATCTTGCGTCATACGCTTATAATAGTAGCATTTTGTCCTACCGCAATAAACGCTGTACTGGCATCCAAGCTGTATAAATTAAGCGTTGATTTAGCTGTATCTTCCTTTGTCATAACAACCGCAGCTTTTTTGATAATTTTCTTTCCGTTATTATTCTTTATGTTAAAATAACCTGCTGCAAGCAGGCTATTTCATGCTCGCTTATTGGCGAGCTTTTTTCTTTTTTTGATACCTTATATACCATACGACTAAAAGCAAAGCACAGATTCCGACAAAGATAAGACTTGCCTGGTGACCAATTGTAAGCATGATTTCCCAGCTTTTTCCTAGCATCATGCCAGCAGCAAGTATTAACATGGTCCAAGGCAGGGAACCAGCAAAAGTAAGCAGCAAAAACTTTTTCATATCAACATGGGCAAACCCTGCTGGAAGTGAGATAAACGTTCTTACTACCGGCAGCATCCTGCTGAAAAACACTGCCTTCAGCCCATATTTATCAAACCAGTTTTGCGCAATATCTACATGTGATTTCTTGATAAAAAAATATTTACCATATTTATCAATAAAACTGCGCCCGCCATAATGACCAGCCACGTAAGCAAATATCGAACCAGCCATGCCACCAATCATACCAGCAGCCAGTGCTCCCGTATAAGTCATTTGCCCGGAAAAAATCAAAAAACCGGCAAAGCCAAGAATCAGCTCACTTGGAATCGGTATACAAGCATTTTCAGCTGCCATCAGCAACGCAACTGCCGTATAACCCCAAGACGCTATAAAATCCAAAAACAGCGCCGAATATTGCTCCATAAAAAAAGTCCCCCTGTTCAGGTATTATTGATACACGATTTATTAACAGGTATTATAACCTGCTAGTCTGAAAAATTCAAGATATATAAAAATGCCTGCAAATACTAAATACCATTCCAAAAGAAAACAGGTGTGACAAAATGCCTACGCATTCTGTCACACCTGTTGCCAATAGCTTTTTACCGGCTGACGGTATGCCGCTGTAAATATTTAAGCGGTAATACCAAAATGAAGTTAAATACCAAAATCGTAATTATAAGCAAGGCCCCTATGCCATCAGCTATCATGTCACGGTCTGGAACCAGCCCCGCGCTCATCAAATACCAAAGATGAACTGCCAGTGTTTCACCACCGGCCATAACGTCAGTATCATAAAGGAAGCGCGAAACCGTTGTGCCAGCCGTGAAGATAAGGATTGCTGTTTCGCCTAAAGCACGACCGGCAGTAAGCGTAATCCCCGTCAAAATTCCCGGCAAGGCACTAGGCAAAACGACCTTAAAGATAGTCTGCAATTTAGTTGCACCTAAAGCTAAACTAGCTTCTTCATACGACTTAGGCACCGTCTTAATTGATTCTTCGGTAACTCGTACCAGCATAGGCAGATTTAAGAGCACCAAGGTAAGCGAACCACCCAGGATACTGAAACCTAAATGCATTTCATTAACGAAGATAATCATACCAAACAAGCCTAATACTATCGATGGTACGGTAGCCAAGCTCTCGACTGAAAGTCTGATGCATTTCGTCAAGCGGTTTTCTCTTGCGTATTCAGCCAAATAGATACCAGCACCAATAGCTAACGGAATCGAAACAGCCATTGACAGGAACAGCATATAAAATGAGTTGAATAGCTGCGCCCCAACACCTCCGCCGGCCATAATATCACTCGACTTGCCAAAGATAAAATGCAAATTCAGCACTGGAAGACCTTTATACAGGATATAACCAAGAAAGGCCGCCAGCAAAGCCAAAATGAATATTCCCACTGTCCAAAGTCCTGCACGGGCGATATCATTTTGTATTTTCGTATTCATTTTATGCCACCTTCCGTGTGCCAAAACGACGAATCAAAAGAATCATCGCTAAGGATAATATAAGGAGTACAAAGGCCATTAAGAATAAAGCATTACCCCAAACAGAACCAAACGGCGTATTTCCCATTTCCACCACGATGTTGCTAGTAAGGGTTGCAGTCGGCGTAAACACCGAAGTAATCAGCTGCGGCGTATTACCGATAAGCATTTGCACAGCCATAGTTTCACCAACTGCTCTGGCCATAGCTAAGACAATTGCCGTCAAAATTCCTGGTGTTGCTGCTGGCATTATGACATGAATCATAGTTTGCCACCAGGTTGCACCTAAGGCTAAAGATGCTTCCTCTAGTGGTTTTGGTACAGCATTCAAGGCATCAACGCTGATTGACAAAATCGTTGGCAGTATCATTATCGATAGCACCAAAGATGAGGCTAAAACACCAAAGCCTGTAGGTACATTAAACATTCCGCGCAAGAATGGCACCAGCAAAGTAAGACCAATATAGCCGTAGACGACCGAGGGAATTGCTACATATAAGTCAGTTGCTGGACGCATAATTCGTTTTAACCATAACGGTGCCACCTTAGCTAAGAATATCGCGCCCAAAAGTCCTAGCGGAGCGCCAAATACTACTGCCAGCAAGGTCGACGCTACCGAACCTAAAATAAATGATAAAGCGCCATATTTTCCAAGGGACGGATCCCAAGCTGAGCTAAAGAAAAACTCAATGGGGCTAACTTCCGAAAAGGTAAGCAAGCCCTGCCTGCCCACAAAGAAAATAATCGAGAAGATAATCACTGTCATGAGACAGGCAGCTGCGATAAACAAATACCGCCCACACCTGTCGTAAAACAGCCGGCGCTGGTGTTCACCACCAGGATGATTGGCACCTGCCCCTGCTCCTGTCTGGCTTAAATTAACTGCCTGTTCCATACCGTGCTCCTATCCTGCATAAATTACTCTAACATTTTTACTAAAAGACTTATTTCTTCATTTTGCTTACTGGAATGAAGCCCAGTTTTTCTACCTGACTGTTCTGGAATTCATCGCTCATGATGTAAGCAATGAAAGCCTTAACGGCACCAGTCGGCTCACCCTTCGTGTACATATGACCATAGCCATAAATTGGATATTTGCCATCAATGATGTTCTGGGCGGAGAACTCAACGCCATCAAATTTCAGAACCTTTACGGAATCATCAGCATACGGAGCATCTACATAACCGATAGCGCCTGGCGTGCTGGCAATAGCTGCCCGGACAGCACCATTAGAATCCTGAATAACAGCATCATCGGTAAACGCTGCTCCCTTTAAGACTACATCACTGATAGTTGCACGGGAGCCTGAGGATTTAGCCCGATGTACTAGCGTAATTTTCTGATCGGCACCGCCAACTTCTTTCCAGTTGGTAATCTTGCCCGTGAGGATATCAATCACCTGCTGTTTCGTCAGATTATCGATGTTATTGGCTTTATCAACGATAAATACAAACGGCTCAACTACGACCTTATGGTCAACTAGTCCTTTATCTTTATAATCCTCCGGCAGGTTAACATCAGAGTTACCAATATCAACGGAGCCTTCTACAACCTGATTCATACCGGTAAACGAACCGCCACCTGCTACATTGACTGTAACCTTGCTATGCTTATTTTGGAATTCCTCCTGCGCTGGTTTCAAAAGTGGCAGCAGAGCCGTTGAACCCGAGGCTGAAATCTTACCTGAAACTTCTGCGCCCGAACCGCTTGAAGCTGACTGCGAACCACCACAGCCGGTAAATACCATCGCCGCACTTACCATAAGTGCACTCATTGCCAAAGCAATTTTTTTCTTGTTCCACATGTTCTTTTCCTCCTGTACGCAAATCCACGTAACTTTTACTAAGGATTTTTTCAAACCTCATAGTCATATCCTAACAAAACTTGCCTGGTTTTATGTTGTGGTCATGTTAAGATTATGTAAACTGTCATAAATTGCTAAAATGTATGCTAAAATGAATTTACGCACCTTACTTTATTACATAACAGGCAGGAGAGGATTTTTTGTTTAAATCAGGCATAACCCGCCGACTGATAGCCTCTATTTTATTAGTCGTTCTCACGTCTTTGGCTTTGCTCGGCATTTATTTGTTACATTATTTTTATCAAAATACACTAGAACGACTGCAAAGCTCCCTTATCCGCAACGCTCGCATAATTGAAATAACCTTAAAAAACGATCTTTATTATAAAAACACTAATTTAAATAATATCGCTGAAAAAATAAGTAATGACACATCTTTACGCATTACTATCATTGACGAAAGCGGTAATGTTTTGGCTGATACCTCCGAGCCTACTGGTGGTTTAGATAATCATTTGGCGAGAAGTGAAGTACAAGCTGCCTTGAAATCAGGCAAAAATGATGCCATTGGCACCGCTATCCGCTACAGTCAGACCTTGCATGAAAATCTGCTTTATGTGGCTATTCCCATTTATGAAAACGGGCGGCTCGCTGGCGTTATCCGTACCTCAACCTCACTTGCCCCTGCCGAATCAGCCTATTGGGACATTGTCCGTGTTATCCTGGCAGCGCTGGCAATTGCCTTTGTCGCTGCTATTGCTATGGCTATCTGGCTAGCACGCCGACAAGAAAAACGCTTGCGACACATTACTAAAGACGCTTTGGCTATAGCCCACGGTGATTTAAATCGGCGTCTCACCTTAAAAACTCATGATGAATTTGATCTGCTTTCCCATACCATAAATAAACTTACCGGCAATTTGGCTGCCAAAATCCGTGAATCACAAGCTGAAACTCACAAGCTGACCTTAATTCTTGAGCATATGGATAATGCCGTTATGCTGATTGACAGCTGTGGTCATATTGTCGAAGTCAATAATCGTGCGCAAAAGCTTTTTGATATCAACTTGAATGATTTAAACCGGCATAGCATTCATGTAATTGGTAATGCTATACTTTCTGAAACAGCTTTGAGCGTAATGAAAACAGGGTCAGCGCAAACCATAACTTTACGGATGCCACCGCGTACCTTTGAAATTTATCTTTCAAGCTATCTTGATAATGACAAGCAAATGACCGTAGCCGTATTTTATGATATTTCATTACTGCAAGATATTCATGAACGACAAATGGCATTTACCGGTAATGCCGCCCATGAACTAGCCACACCTTTAACCGCAATTTCCGGTTTTGCCGAAATGCTTAGAGAAGACGATTTTTCCGAGCCGGATACCTCCAGACATTTTGCCGATGTGATATATACCGAAGCTCAGCGCATGAACCGCTTGATTAAAGGCTTGCTGACTTTATCCCGCCTTGATAGCAAAAGCTATCGTGACAGTATTCCCCGCACTAAAGTAAATTGCCGTGAAATCATCACTCAAGCTGCTAAACACCTGCAAACCTTAGCTGACAACAAGGCGCAAAAAATAGTCGTGCATGAACCAGTAACTGCACCTTATATACTGGCAGCACCTGACCTCATTGAACAAATTATCCGCAACTTAACCGAAAATGCTATTAAATACACCCCCACTGGCGGTAATATTGAACTTGCCTGCTATAACGAAAAAAATACCGTCATCTTTACTATCAAAGATAACGGTATTGGTATTGACGCCGAAAATCTGCCGCGGATATTTGACCGCTTTTATCGCGTAGACAAAGCCCGCGCCCGCAAATCAGGTGGCAACGGCATTGGTCTGTCATTAGTAAAATTTCTAACGGAAACCTTTAATGGTCATATCAGCGTAACTAGTGAAATCAATAAAGGCACTACCTTTACCCTGGTCTTTCCTCAAGCATTAAACTAAATGCTTTTTATGATGAATCCGTTCCGCCGTCTCCAGATAAATAACCCATTCAGCGATATTCACTGCATGATCACCAATGCGCTCCAAGAAACGAGCGATAAACAATAGCTGCGTAACCCGTTTTTGCCGGCTAGCTTCATATGTTACAAAATCTGATAATGCATAGAAGGTCTTTTCAAAAATCTTATCCATTTCAACATCCATTTTGCGGACGTCATCTGCTAGCTGAACATCCTTTTCATGATAAGCTTTCATGGACTGGCCAACCATTTTTATCGCACACTCTGCTAGTTCCCGCACGCATTGCATCCGTTTGTTATCAAGCGGAACCAATACTTCCTGCACGGTCTTAGCAATATCAAAAGCATGGTCCCCGATACGCTCAATATCAGTAGAGATCTTAAAACCAGTAGCGATAACACGTAAATCATGCGCTATCGGCTGCTGTTTAGCAATAAGCAGAATGCAATCATCTTCAATATCCACAATCATATCGTCGATACGATCATCTTCACGCATTACTTCATTGGCAAGCGTGGTATCGCCATTAAGCAGCGCACGAACTGATTTTGTTACTGCTTCATGTGCCAGCTTCCCCATAGCAGTTACTTTATCCTGCACCACCTGCAATGCTTGAATGTATTCTTGTCTAGTCTTTTCCATAGTTTAAACACCTCGCTAGTAATTTGACAGCACCTCAACCAAAACGACCAGTAATATAATCTTCCGTTTTTTTGTCATGTGGCTTAGTAAATATCACGTCTGTCTTATCATGCTCTATCAATTTACCATTGAGGAAAAAAGCCGTATAATCAGAAACCCGCGCTGCCTGTTGCATATTATGCGTAACCATTACAATAGTAAATTTCTTCTTAATCTCCGCTACCAATTCCTCAATCTTCATCGTCGATATCGGGTCTAACGCTGAACATGGCTCATCCATAAGCACCACTTCCGGCTCAACTGCCATAACTCTAGCAATACACAGGCGCTGCTGCTGACCACCTGACATCCCCATAGCGGAGGCATCTAATCTATCCTTGACTTCGTCCCAAAGCGCAGCTCCCCGCAAACTTTTTTCGACGATTTCATCTAGTCGTTTTTTATTTTTCATACCATGAACCCGGCAGCCATAGGCAACATTTTCATAAATCGACATTGGAAATGGATTGGGCCGTTGGAAAACCATGCCAACGCGTTTGCGCAAATTGACTAGATCTGTACCTTCTTCATAAATACTTTTGCCATCGAGCTTAATTTCGCCATCAATATGCACGCCATCAATTAAATCATTCATCCGATTTAAGGTTCTTAAAAACGTTGATTTACCACAGCCAGATGGTCCAATCAAAGCTACTACATGATTTTCCGGCACAGCAAGCGATACATCATACAAAGCTTGATGCTCACCATAATATAAATCCAAATTGTCTATTTTCATTTTTATACTCATTGGCTTATCCTCCACTAATATTTTACGTAAGATAAGCATAACAAAACCGCAACAATTAATTGTTGCGGTTTTGTTAACATTATGTTACTAATGCCTATTTATCGAGTTTTTTATTTGGCTTCCAAGGATGGAATCCTGGCTCTTATAAATACCATAACCAAAGCTAAAACGCCAAGACTAACCAAAAGTCCCAGCCATCCATTAGCAGTAAGACCATCGACCACATAGCCCGCCGTACAGCAGGCGGCAACGGTAAACACATAAGGAATCTGCGTATTGACATGATCTATATGATGACATTGCGCACCAGCCGAAGCTAAAATTGTTGTATCTGAAATTGGTGATGCATGATCGCCACAAACAGCACCTGAAAGAATAGCGGTTACTGATAACACCAGCATATTGGGATCATTATTAACTACAGCTACCGCAATTGGAATCAAAATACCAAATGTCCCCCAGGAAGTACCGGTTGCAAAAGCCAGTCCAATAGCTACGAGGAAGAATATCACTGGCAAAAACATCATAACCGATGCATGGGCACTAACCAGTCCTCCCACAAAACCACCAAGATTTAAATATTTATCACTGCAAATGCCAGATAAAGTCCAAGCTAAACACAGTATAAATATAGCCGGCGTCATCGCCTTGAATCCCCAGCCAAAACTATCGCAGAAAGCATTAAAACTTATGACTTTGCGGGGAAGGTATAAGAAACCAGTAAAGACAAAGGCAATAAACGAGCCCAATACCAATGATTTAGAAGAATCACAATTAGCAAAAGCCTCAGCTATGGATTTACCGTCATTAATGCCACCAGTATAAAGCATACCATAAATACAAGCTACGATTAATACTACTAATGGCAGCAGTAAATCAATAATTTTGCCATTGCCCTCATCCTCTTTTTTGATGTTTGAGGCATCTTGATATTCCTTAGGAACCACAAAGTGAGCATTACTCGCACTTACTTCTTTTCTCATAGTAGCAAAATCTCGTCCGGTCCAAATAATAAATATCATAAAAATAATCGTTAGCCAAGCATAAAGATTAAATGGTATCGTTTGTAAAAAAAGTGAAAAACCATCAATGCTGCTATCTTCAGGCAGGGACGAGCCCACGGCTGCTGCCCAGCTGGAAACTGGCGCAATAATACAGATTGGTGCCGCCGTAGCATCAATTATATACGCCAGCTTAACGCGCGCAATTTTAAACTTATCCGTAACGGGGCGCATAACCGTACCAACTGTAAGGCAATTAAAATAGTCATCAATAAAAATAACTACTCCCAGCAATGCTGTAACCAGCGAGGCACTGCGCTTGCCATTTATAACCCGTGCTGCCCATTCACCATACGCCCTGGTAGCACCACTGCGCGCAATCGCCGCCACTAGAATACCTAAAATAACCAAAAACACCAAAATATTGACGTTGCTGCCAACCTTATCTGACATTACTGCAAACATCGTTAGTATTGACTCCAGAATATTGCCGCCAGTAAACAGCAAGGCACCGGAAAAAATACCAATAATAAGCGACATATAAACTTCTTTTGTCCATAATGCCAATACAATCGTAATAATCGGTGGCAAAATTGACCAGGCTGTTTGTGCCATTATCATACCTACTTTCTCTAATCATTACAGCTAGCTGCTGCGCTAATCTATCTGTCAAATACACAAGTTAATTCTATAACAAATTTTACATAGTATCAATACTTATTTAGCATTTGCCAACAATTTAGCGAAAGCATCAGCTAAGACAGCAAATTCCGCTAACGACAGTGTTTCACCGCGTCTAGTCGGGTCAATCCCCGCACTTTCCATAACATCGCGTACCTGTTCTTTAGGAAAGCCACCGCCACGCAAGGCATTAGCCAAGGTTTTGCGTCGCTGACCAAAAGCAGCTTTTACCACTCTAAAGAACATCTTTTCACTGATTACCTTAACCGCTGGATTTTCTCTTACTTTACAAGCAATAACCACACTATCTACTTCCGGTGCTGGTATAAAGGAGCGTGGCGGAACATCTAATACTATTTGGGGTTCAGTATAGTATTGTACGGCCACTGATAAAGCGCCATAAATTCTGGAACCTGGTTTGGCTATCATCCGATCAGCAACTTCTTTTTGTACCATCGTCACCATATGCGTAATGGGCAAATGCCGCTCCAAAAGCGTCATAAGTATCGGCGTTGTAATATAATAAGGCAGATTAGCTGCTACTTTAAATGGACCTTCGCCCATTATTTCCTTAATATTAACCTTTAAAATATCGCCCGGTATTACCGTTACATTATCATAGGCCTTAAGCGTCTCAGCTAAAACAGCTGGCAATTTTTTATCGAGCTCTACCGCTTTTACTTCCGCTCCAGCTTCGGCTAAGCCTTGCGTCAGTGTACCAATGCCTGGTCCAATTTCTAATACCCTGTCACCGGGTTTAATTTCAGCTGCATCAACGATGCCTTGCACAATGCTGGCATCAATTAAAAAGTTTTGTCCTAATTTTTTGCTCATTCTGAGCCCAAATGCCTTTAAAATATGATTTGTCACCTCTCGGCTAGCAATCTTAGGCTGTATAATCTGTTCATCCTGTTTATTCATCAACTGGCCTCCCATCTAATTTGGCTAAAGCTGCTGCAAATTCCGCCTGCGTCACGCCATAATGATTAAGCCTCTTTAAAAATGTTTTAGCATTAGCAAAGCCTAATCCTAGTATCTCACCTAATTTAGCCCGCCGGCTGCTTGCATTACTGCTGCCAGCTAAATTATTCAATATTAAATCCTTGCTGCTAAATAAATCCTGCACTTCCCAGCCGGGGGTGCGCACCTTAGCTAAGGCCTTTCGTATTGCTTCCGGCTTAGCCTGCTCGATACCTATATCATCATTAGCGGTAGCATCTGCTACCGGTACAAAGGCATGCTTGGCCTGAGGGAATCGGCGCGTTAAATAGCTTCTTATTCGCTCGCCAGCCATATCCGGATCCGTCATTATGATAATGCCACGTTTTTTATAGGCTTGTTCAATATTTTTTAAAGTCTGTGGCTTTAAATTAAATCCCTCAGTTATAATACAATCTGCTTCTACCGCTTTTTCGATGGCCACGACATCCATCTTGCCTTCGACTACCAGCACTTCTTTTATCATAAAGGCTCCTTTACAAAATCGTTTTAACTGCTTTATACACTGCTTGATGAATAGCTTCTATGCTTTTTGGCTTACTGCCATCATCACATTTTACTTTATCCCAGCCATATTTTTTAGCTAACCATACATAGGCTGCATGACAGCGATGCAAATAACTCGTATCCTGTTCATGAATATCTTTGGCCTGCTTGCCAGCTTCAGCTCTGGCATCTATCAGTTTATCAGCCACATTCGGTGCCATATCCAAAAAAACGACCTTATCCGGCACCGGCAACGCCAGCTTATTAAACTCATAATCCCAAAGCCAATCTAAAAAAGCATCCCTCTCGGCACTATCCGTTATTTTAACAGCTTGATGCACCATATTGCTAGTCGTATAGCGGTCAGCTAATATTATATCGCCTGCTTCATAATACTTTTTCCATTTCATACGGTATGACGCATATCTGTCTACCGCAAAAAAAGTAGATGCCGCAAAAGCATTAACATCATCGACATGCTGACCAAAATCTCCATTTAAATACATTCTTACCAGCATTGATGAATCAGCTTTATAATCAGGAAATTCAACCTTGTGCACCTTATAGCCATCAGCTTGCAAATGCTCATATAATTTTTGGGTCTGGGTGGCCTTGCCTGAGCCATCCCCTGCCTCGATGATAATAAGTTTGCCTTTAGTCATCTATTTTCACTACCTTCAATTTTTTTAATGCCGCATCTTCAGGACCTACCACCTTGAGCCCCAACGCTTGCATTTCTCGGATATAAGCTAAGGCTGACTCCGCTATCAAATCACCTGGGAGCAAAATGGGTATACCCGGAGGATAAAACATCACTTGTTCTGCGGCTATTCTGCCAAGAGCGTCCGCAAAATTTATATTTTCTGCCGGCGCAAAAAAAGCCGCTCGCGGTGACATCGCTGTTTGTGGCAGCTCTGGCAGCTTGTTTTGTACGGTAAACAGGGTCTTTTGCTTAACCTTGGCGGCTAAATTCTGCAAAGCTTGCAAAAGCATACTAGTTTCCCGCTCAGTATCAGCATACGAAATTATAAATAACACATTGTAAGCATCTGATAATTCACATTGTATCTTATACTCATGGCGCAATATACTCTCAGCCTGCGGACCACTAATACCTAATCCTCTTACATTAACTGTCACCTTGGTAACATCTAAGCCGCTAGCTCCTTCATCATTTAGATAATCACAGCCAAATGACCAAAGCCCAGCTATTTTATTAATATCAGCCCGAAGTTTCTGTGCTAACTCTACCGCGCGTCCTACTAAAAGCCTTCCTTGCTCAGCTAATTGCAGCCGCGCAATATCTAAAGAGGCTAATAGCAGCTGATTAGGGCTAGTTGATTGCAGGAGGCTCGCTGCCTGCCGCACCTTTTCCTTAGCTATTCGCTTATTATTTACCAAAAGCAATGAACACTGCGTCATCGCCCCAGTTATTTTATGCGTACTTTGTGCTGCCATATCGGCTCCGCAATCAATCGCCTGCTTAGGAAGCTTATCACTGAATTTTAAATGCGAGCCATGCGCTTCATCGACTAACAGCAGCATATCATGGGCATGCACCAGCTTCGCTACCTTGGTTAAATCTATTGTTACCCCATAATAAGTTGGATAGACCAAAGCTAAAGCTTTAGCCTCCGGATGCTTTTTGATAGCAGCGGCGATATCAGCATAACGAAGTCCCATAGCTATGCCAAGCTTATCATCAATTGCCGGATTAATAAATACCGGCTTGGCTCCTGCCAATATCAAACCGCCAATCATTGAACGATGCGCGTTACGAGGCAAAAGCACGGTATCACCAGGCTTCAGTGCCCCCAGCAGCATGGTATGGATAGCCCCCGTCGTGCCATTAATCATGAAATACGCTGTATCAGCAGCATATAAATCAGCTGCCAGTTTTTGAGCATCCTTGATACACATCGTTGGCTCATGCAGATCATCCAATTCTTCCATGAGCGAAACTTCTTCTTTTAAGCCTTCAGTCGTTATCAGTTTTTTCAATAAGGGATGCGCTCCTAATCCCTGCTTGTGCCCAGGCGTATGAAAAGCGAGAGCGCCGTCTCGCGCATAAGCCTCCATGGCTTCCGCAATCGGCGCTCTACCCTGATGCAACTCTGTTTTCTTGTATTTTGGCATCATTTTCTACCTTTTTCCGGTGTTTTAATTATTGTTATACTTTTATCTTTAACTGCACTTGCTTTTTTAGTAATCCGCAAATGAACCTTGGTGCCCTTGCCTATTTCCGAGCTGACTTTTAATTCTGCACCAATTATCTTGGCTCTTTCTTCCATTCCCATAATGCCAAAATGACCAACGTGCTCATCAAGTCCGTCTTCGCTGTCAGGTTCCGGTTTTGCCTCAGTATCAAAACCTGCGCCTTTATCCTCAATTAACACCGATAAAGTACTTGGTGCATACAAAAGTCTTACCCTCGCCATTTGGGTTTTGGCATGATGCATAACATTATTTAACGCCTCTTGCACTATTCTGAATACAGCAATCTCTACATGCTTAGGCAAATCATAAGCCTTGCCATCGACACTAAAATCAACCGTCAGCATATCGCGAGCAGCCATCCGGCTTACCAGCTGATTAATCGCTGGTGCCAAGCCTAAATCATCAAGTGCCATCGGCCGCATATCAAAAATTACCTGTCTTACATCCGTAAGGCAGTTTCTTATCTGTTGTCTTAAATCCTGTAAGGTTTTTTTAGCCTCATCAGGATCATAATCGACCAGCTTTTCTGCTACGGAAGTTTGAAAAATCAAATTTGCTAAATCTTGCGCTGGTCCATCATGAATTTCTCTTGATACCCGAAAACGCTCATCTTCCTGAGCTTTAATAACCCGTGCACCAATAAACTTTTCTTTCTGAACAGCTTCGATTTTCCAAACTACTCCGCTCACTTGCGTACTAAGATACGACAGCACTGAACCTATAGCCAAAGCCAAATGCTCTGCTTGGTTTAACATAACTTGCAAATTGCGCAACCTTATTTCCAGCTTATCCCGTTGCTGACGCAGATTATATTCTTTTTCTTTTTCTACCCCCAATGCCACCTGTACATTCTTGACAGCTTCATAGCTGGCACGAATTTTTTCTTCAGAATAATGCTGAAAATTGCTGCTGACTATAACTAAATTTTGTTTTTCTAACTGTTCCTGCTTTATAAGTTTATCAACTTTATCAATAGTTTTGCGAACTTGTTCCTTTATTTCTTTTAACAGCTGTTTACTATTTTCTACTTCATCACGAGCCGTTTCATATATTTCAAAAATTTGTGACTTGTTTTTTTCGATAATATTGATCGTGTTCTTAAGGATTTTCTTGAGGGAATCCTTTTGAATATCAGACTGATCCAAATCTAACGAGCTTCCCGTCAAGCTTTCTGCCATTTGCATCCTCCATATCTTTTTTGCTCATACATCAATGTCTTAATCTATCCTGTATAAATTGTACTATGAAACCGCAGGAAGTCAAGTACATATGACTTGCTTTTATTCCTAATTACCCTTAAAATAAGGAATGGTATAGTTTACTCTTGATATGTGATATTTAATGATTGAAAGGTGAGTTTTAATGAGCATATTCTCGCGTTTTCTGCCTAAGCGTAAACCGGTAGAGATAAAAAATAACATTCCTAAGGAGAAAGCCAATATCCGCAAAACCTTTGGCATTTACTGCCATAGTCATCATAATACCAGCGGTGACAAACTTTGCCCGAAATGCACTGCGCTCTTAGCTACAGTCATGACTAAAATGAATCGGTGCCCGTATGGTATCACCAAACCGATCTGCGACCGTTGTGACCATACCATTCAATGCTTCGGTTCTCATCAGGCAAAGGAATTTCTCGCTATCATGGGCTCCACGCAAAAAAGAATGTTTTTGCGCCACCCGATAATGGCCGTAAAGCACAAGCTTGCCAGCATGGGTGTTGATTATGCTAAATATCAGCAAGCCAAAAAAATTGATGATAAAATCAAAGCTAAAGACAAAGCTTCCAAAGAACGCGCTAAGGAACGCAAAAATAAAAAATAACTAATGAAAAACACGCTTCTCACCTTGAGTAAGCGTGTTTTTCATTACCATCCAGTTAATTATTTCAATTTAGTTATATTTATTGACACCTTTATGTATTATTTGTTATAATAAATTTACATTTTTACAGTTAATAATTATTCTCTATACAAGTCAGGAGGAAACCCGCTATGGCTGAAAAAACATTTCCTTTAAATAAAGCCCAATTACAGGAAATCATAAAAAAATATCCAACCCCTTTTCATATTTATGACGAACAGGCTATTCGCCAAAATATCCGCAATTTGCAAAAAGCTTTTGCTTGGGCACCACGCTTCCGTGAACAGTTTGCCGTAAAAGCCCTGCCCAATCCACGGATTATCGAAATTCTCCACGAGGAAGGTGCCGGCACTGATTGCAGCAGTCTGCCGGAGTTACTGCTGTCTGATATCAGCGGTGTAAAGGGTGAAGAAATTATTTTAACATCTAACGACACACCCGCTAATGAATTTCAAAAAGCCATTGAGCTTGGCGCTATAATTAATCTTGATGATATTTCCCATCTTGATTTTTTAGAAAAAAATGCTGGCCTTCCAAAAATTCTTTGCTTCCGTTATAATCCCGGTGACTTAGTTGAAGGCAATGATATCATTGGCAAACCGACCGAAGCTAAATACGGTCTTACTCATGACCAATTAATCGAAGGCTATCGTCGCGCCAAAGAAAAAGGTGTTAAACGCTTTGGTCTGCATACAATGGTAGCCTCTAACGAACGCCGCACAGAAGCTTTTTTACTCACCGCTAAGCTCATGTTCACTTTAGCTTGCGAATTAAAAGAAAAACTTGCTATCGAAGTTGAATTCGTTAATCTCGGTGGCGGTTTTGGTATCCCTTACCGCCCGGAAGAGGAACCATTAAATCTTATCGAAATCGGCGAAGGCATTCATAAACTGTATCAAGAAATGATGCTGCCGGCAGGACTTGATAAGGTTGCCATTATGACTGAAAGCGGTCGTGCTATCACTGGTCCTGCTGGCTGGCTGGTTTCAACTGCTATTCATGAAAAAAAGACTTACAAAGATTATATTGGTCTTGATTCCTGCATGGCTAATCTCATGCGCCCAGCTATGTATGGTGCTTATCATCATATTACTATTGCCGGTAAAGAAAATGCGCCACTTGACCATACCTACGACGTCACTGGTTCGCTATGCGAAAACAATGATAAATTTGCTGTTGATCGCAAACTTCCGAAAATTGACATTGGTGATTTAGTCATTATTCATGATACCGGTGCGCATGGCAGCGCTATGGGCTTTAACTACAACGGCAAGCTCTGGTGCGCTGAACTGCTATTAAGAACCGATGGCAGTATTGAGCTCATTCGCCGGGCTCAGACTATTGAGGATTACTTTGCTACCCTCAATTACCCTGGTTCATTGTATAAGGGTTCTTTAGCCTAAAATTATATAGACGACAAAAGACCTATTACCTGCTTGCAAGCCATTGGTAATAGGTCTTTTTTATTCAGCTTTTAACGCAATTTCTTCCAGCGGCTTTAGCCGCATATAACGCTGTATCAACCCGCTTAAAAAGCGCCGCTAATTTATCAGTCGGACCTAACCAGGAGGCTACGCCTATGCTGCAGGTAATATTTAATCCCGCAATATTGTTAAGCTCAACTTTCCGTCTGAACTTTTCCGCTATCATTTTGGCTGCCGACAGCTTTTCCGTATTTAAAAGCACCATAAACTCCTCACCACCCCAACGGATACATGGCTGATCGCTTTTTAACTCCTGCAAGATAACCGCTGCAAAATTTTTCAGCACCCTATCTCCCATCTCATGACCATAAACATCATTCACATTTTTAAAATGGTCAATATCTAACAATAGTACCGAAAAGCCTGGTTTGCCCCGGCAATTATCCGCAATGGCTCTAGCCAGCAAAGTATCAAGCCGCGCCCGATTATAGCAGCCAGTAAGCGTATCGGTTTCCGAACGTCTGCGGGCTTTCTTCGCTTCGTCAGCCAAGTTAATTGTCTCTAATTTTATCCGGCGCTCATTTAGCAATTGTTCACGCAATATCATCATTATAAAATAAATCATGCTATAAATCGCCAGCGGGGTTACATAGATTCGCCACGGCGTAAGATTGTAGTGACTAGTCATACCGTCAAACAAACCACACAGTGTAAAAGCAACCGTTGGCACCATTATCGCCCGACTAATGACATCGCCTTTTCTAGCTGCCCGCAGACACCAATAAAACGCTGCACTTTCATTTACTGCCATCAAAGGATAATAATAATCCATCATTCCATTTAGCGTATGATAACCTAATAATTCACCAGCGATGGCTATAATCATCAGTCCCGCATTTGAAATAATTACCCATTTCATATGTGCATAAGGCTTGTGGCGTAATATCTCATATAAAATAAGATTTGCCGTAAGCGGCAGGACGTAAGCCGCCGTGCTTAAAAGATACCACCAAAAAACCGGTTTATCCAAAAATAACGTCTTGGTCATCATCATGCACATACTCCAAAACAGGAATGTCAGCATAAACGCCAAGATATACCCATGAAATCGCTTCCATAATGAGTAACGGAAATGGAATTGCACGCACATAATTATAATAATCAGCATGGCTACTGGCATAGCTAACACAAAGGTAATGTCCGAATAAAACAGCCGTTTAATCTGATTAAGCTCAGTGTCAATTGCCAGCTTATCAATGATTCCTAAATGACGACTATAATCCGCATATAACTCAATGGTCAGCACCGTATCTTTTTTTACCTTCGGCAACTCAATGTTATGCAGAACCATACCGCCGTCCCACTTTTTCTCGAGAAAGTCCCCTCGTTCATATATAAGCCTTCGTCCTAACCATACTTTAACTGCCTGATTGGTAGTCATAAACATCATGATGCTTTTTTCAGCATGATCAGGCGTTACCTGTACTTGAAAAAATACCGTATTGACACCTTTAGTTAACGTTGGGTGCCGCGGATAGGAAAACTTTTGCCAAACACCATCTTCAAAATCCTTTAATCTTATATCTTGGGCAGCTTTGCCATCAAGACGCATTTCCTGATATCGCCAATCACCAACAATCTGAGCAGCACTGGCTGCTGCTGGAAATAGCAATATGAACAGCAAAGCTATTACTGAAAGAGCCGTACCCTTGCTATTATTTCCCTCTTTTATCATACTGCTCTCCCCTTCTCAAGTCTTTTAATTATCAGACATCATCCTGCTCAAATTCCACACGATTGCGCCCATTACGTTTAGCAAGATACAACGCCTCATCCATCCGTCGAAATAAATCTTCTTTGGTATCCGCCAAACCATGCCATAAAGCTATGCCAAAACTAGCTGTAACCTGCAGTTCCTTCACGCTAACAGCTGCCGCAATAGCTTTTCGCAACATGTCAGCAAATTTGACCGGATCATCATTTCTTCCTTCAAGCTCGTAATAAATTACAAACTCCTCGCCACCCCAACGGAAAAGCCGCTGGCTTTTATCCAGTTTTTCCCGAATAAGCCTCGACAAATGCAGCAGCACCTTGTCCCCACAAGCATGACCATAAGTATCATTAATACTCTTAAAATGGTCAACATCTAACATAATAAGCGCAAATTTTTGCCGGCTGTTTTTACGGAAAATATGGTTTAAAAACCGGTCAAAAGCTCGCCGATTGCGACAATTAGTCAAAGGATCAACTTCAGCTTTTTCCATAGCTACCGCAATTTCATACTCAAGACTCGCCATCTGTTCTTCCAAACGATGTTCCCTTAACATTTGCTCTCTTAACATCAAAGCCGCAAAGGCAATAAAAACATAACTGCTAAGCGGCAAAAAGAAAATATCCTTAGGCAAAAGCTTACATGCATGGGCAATAGTATCAAACAGCCCTAAAAATACCATTGCTGTAACCGGCAGCAGCGTATACCGCGCATAAACATTTCCCTGTCGCACTTGCTGAATAAGACCAGCAAATGCCGGAACTAATACTACCGCAAATAAGCTAAGATAAACTGCTGGCTTATATAAAAGACCAGGCAGTAAGGCTAACTGCATCCATATACCAGCCAATACCAGCACCGTATAAATTTTCATACAACGCTGTAATTTTTCCTTTTTTCTGCCAGCTATTACTTCATTTACCACTAATCCTATCAGCAATATTTGCAAATAAAACATTGTCCAACTAAAATGCCACCATATTACCGGCAAATCAAACCATAGCTGCTTAACATGCGTTATACTAAATGACCACAGGGCCAGTACCAACGTTAACACCATGACCCGCAAATTAAGCCTTTTCCAAGCTGCCTGATTAAAATAATAATTACTCAAGATAAATATTAAAAGTATCGCTACTGGTATTGACAGCGCCTCAATAGTATCATACGAAAACAGCCGCCGCGTTTGTTTAGTTGCTTGGTCCAATGTAACCTGCTCGATACCATCAGGCAGCATATAATCATTGCCAATATACTGAATCCTAAGCTTGGCTGTTCCGCTAAAACGGGGCAAGACTACTAAATGCCAGCGCTTGCCTCGTCCCATAAAAGCAGTCGAATTGATATTGCCATAGGTATATATCGGCCGTTCATCAAGCCAAACCCATACGGCCTGCCCCGTAGTCATAATATAAAGAATATTATTTTGCGGTTCTGCATCAGAAATGCGGGTTTGATAGGTAACATCATAAGCTTCATATCGTAAGCTTAGACTAGCATCGTTATCATAACGCTGCCAGTCTTCCAGCATAACCGCAGCTTGCGTTACCTTGATACCAGCCAGGCTAATGCTTATAAACAAAAATAGAAACAGAAGGTATTTGAATATATGGTACTTTCGCCCCATCTTCATTCCTCCTATTTCTAGTAATTGCTATCATTAAAATACAAAGTATACCATATTTTAAAGTATCAACCATGTTTTGTCAAACTTGATACCCGCCAGCATATATTTGGTACTTTCGTACTAATTGCATGAATACTTATTCGATTATTTCTTCTGCCAACAATTGACAACAAACCCGATTACGGCCTTCTTCTTTAGCCTTATAAAGTGCAGTATCAACTCGTTTTAATAAACGTTTAGAACTATCAAATAATCCCTCCCATTCGGCGACCCCGATACTGCAAGTAATTTTTTCCTTTGCTGAAATGTCTGTATTCTCTACTACCTTCCGCAGTCTTTCTGCAACTGCCGATGCCTCTTTTCCCGTGCAATCATTGCAGAGCAGAATAAATTCTTCACCACCCCAACGGACAAACAAATCCGTTTTTTTGATACAGCTGCGAATAAGCGCCGTAAAGCCAGTTAAAACGTCATCACCAGCATCATGACCATACTTATCATTTATACGTTTAAAAAAGTCAATATCCAGCATTATCAAGGAAAATGTTTTTTTATCCTTATAATAACCTTGGATAGCCTTTTTCAAGCATCTGTCAAGCTTAGCTCTATTATAACACTGCGTCAGCGGATCGACCTCAGCTTTTTCAATTGCCTCAGCCATAGCATCCTCAAGACCAGCCGCTCTTGCCATCAGATAACGTTCCCGCTGAATCTGCCTTTTTACTATATAAAGCAGGAACACGGCCACTGTAATCGTCGAATAGGGAAGCATATACTCATTCGCACCACTGCCTAAATGAAAATGCAGCAGCAAGCCATCTAAAGAACCCGCTCCCGCTATACCTAAAATAGGCAGCATTGCTGCTCGGCAATAACCATTGCCGCCAATGGCCGAGCTAACCGTAACCACCAGCAATATGCCTTCAAGTATCGGCAACGCTATATAATAAACCGACGCCAGTCCATCAAAACCTTCCCAGCCTGCAAGCTCACCAAGTAACGCCATCACTAAAATAGCTGCAAATGCCAATACGGTTCCCCATACTGTCCGCCGATACTTCTTATCAATAATCTGATAAACAATTATATTAGCCGACATCGGCAGCAAATATACCATAAGGCGCATCAAGAACCACCACATAACCGGTGCGTTCAGCAATAATTGCTTAGAGCTTGATGCACATATCATCCATACTAAATACTCCAGCAAAAATATAATAACTGATATATATAGCCGTTTCGGTGCCGCCGGGCTGGAAAAATATAGTATCATCAAGAGTATCATAAATATAACCAACGGTATATTGGCTATATACGGCAAATCCTTCCTCACGATACTAGACATCTGATTAACATTGCTATTTAACCTGAGCGAAGAAAAATTGCCTAGATTACGCATATTCATTGAGTACGCATGAATCAAAAGTTGCCGTCCGCCATAATCTGGTGGCAACATTATCATATGCCAGCACTGTCCATAAGAACCTAATCGCTGCTGCAAATCACCATATTTATAAATAAGATGACCATCTAGCCAAACAGCAAAAGATTGATTGGTTGTTTGTAAAAAAAGCGCTGCGTCTGGTATATTTCCTAGTGGCAAAGTTGTTTTTAACCATAGCCTGCTAGTTCCCCAAGGAACCTTCGGAAGCTCCGGATAATCGAATTTTTCCCAGCTGCCACCATTAGCTACCGTTTCCCAAACGAACTTTTCTTCAGCTTCGCCAGTTAAATTATCCGCATCCACACAATAATACCAATCATTATGCGTTAATTTATCAGCCTCTGCCAAGCCTGAGTAAATATTTCCCAGTAAACACCAAAAGAAACTTATGAAAAAAAGGTATTGTGCAACTTTATTGAATTTTGATCGCTTATACACCAAAATCCCTGCCTCGATAATATAGCCCCACCGGCAAAACCGATGGGGCTATATATTATTTTTTTATCAAGCTAATACACGTGCTAATCTTACCAGCTCTGGATCCAATGTTTTTTCATTGTTAACGGCATCAAAAAGATTTACCGCTACTACCTTGCCTTCGTTAAAGCCAAAGACAACATTCGTTGCACCAGAGATTATAGCCAGCGCTGCTTTTTCACCAAGCATCGAAGCTTTCATCCGATCTTCAACCGTCGGCGAGCCCCCACGCTGAATGTGCCCTAAAACGGATACTCTAGTATCAATACCAGTTTTTTCTTCAACAATCTTGCCAAGACCAATAGCCGAGCCTGCTCCTTCGGCTACTACGATAATACTGTAGCGTTTGCCAGCATCATACATAGCCTTTAGCTCATGACACATATCATCAAGGTCATATTTAACCTCAGGTACCAGTACATACTCAGCACCACCAGCAATACCTGACATCATTGCCAGCCAGCCGGAATTGCGTCCCATAACCTCAACTAACATGATGCGGCGATGCGCTGATGCTGTATCACGCAGCTTGTTAATAGCTTCAACAATCGTATTAGCAGCCGTATCACAGCCAATGGTATAATCCATACCCCAGACATCATTATCAATAGTACCAGGAAGACCAACTATCGGTAAGCCCGTTTCTTTTGACAACAGCGAGCCACCCGTAAGTGAACCATCGCCACCAATGATTACCAGCCCTTCGATATGCCGCTTAACCAGATTTTCATAACCCTTGCGACGACCTTCCGGTGTCTTGAATTCAGCACTGCGAGCCGTTCCTAAGAAGGTACCGCCACGCTGAATGAGGTCACTTACACTGCGGCTGGTAAGTTTTACAATATCATCATTTATCATGCCAGCATAGCCGTTGTTGATTCCATAAACATCCACCCCTTCATACAGGGCAGTACGAACTACTGCACGCGCAGCAGCATTCATTCCGGGGCTGTCGCCGCCAGAAGTCATTACGGCAATTGCTTTCTTAATCATGAGGACATCTCTCCTAGTTTATTTAAATAGATAAATCATTGTTATCAAAACGTTATCATACTCATTTTACGAAACTAAACCCTAATTGTAAAGTATTTAACACGAAAAAGGGACTGTTTTCAGCCCCTTTTCATGAAATTAACCAATTCTTATTTTACATTCATAATGCCTAAAGCATAGCAAACAATGCCAACAGCAAATAATCCGAAGATAATCCAAATTGCATTAACCTTACGTTTCAAAAGTGCCATGCAGGCAAAAGTCATCAAAAGTGGCACCAAACCTGGCATAAGCTGATCTAAAATACTTTGAACAGTAGTTGTTACTACTTCACCTTTAGCATTGGTAATTTCTGATACCACCACAGGGATATTAACCGAGGTCCATTTATTTACGAGCGCACCCATTACAAACAAACCAAGGATAGAAGCACCCTCCGTTAGTTTCTGCAATTTATTGCCAGCAACATCCTGAACAATATCCGTACCTTTGGAATAACCATATTTGATACCATACCAGCGGATTGCCAAGCGAATAACATTAAAGAGCACAAAGAATAGAATCGGACCAGCAATGCTGCCGCTTATTGCAAAGGATGCTCCTAAAGCTGCCGTGATTGGACGGAGCGTGCCCCAGAAGATTGGGTCGCCGACACCAGCTAAAGGTCCCATCATACCAACCTTGATACCGTTGATAACACCATCAGGAATATCAGCGCCATTAGCTTTTTTCTCTTCCATAGCGGCCGTAATACCGATAATCGGCGCTGTTACGAATGGCTGCGTGTTATAAAATTCCAAATGGCGTTTCATTGCTTTCTTCAATTCTTCGCCTTCATAAAGCCGGCGTAAGATAGGCACCATACCAAAAGCATAACCTAATGCCTGCATACGTTCCATGTTCCAGGAGCCCTGCAAGAAATTTGAACGGACGAAAGCCCAGAAAAAATCACTCTTAGTAAGTTTCTTTTCCATTATTAATTCCTCCCCTGCTCTAGCTTAATCAAGCTCATCGTCTAAATCATCATCAGCGCTAGTATTAGCTGCGGCTGCTGCCGGAGCTGCGGCTGCCTGATATTTAGGATTAAGCTGAACATAAACGATAGCTGCTACTAAACCAATTACACCAAGTGCAACCAGATTAAACGTAGTGAAGGCAGCTACGACAAAGCCGAGGAAGAAGAACGGCATGAGATATTTTGCACCCATCATATTGATGACCATTGCATAACCAACTACGACGATGAAACCGCCGGCAACCTGCAACCCGCCTGTTATAACTGGCGGAATAGCATCGAGCATTGCCTGTACCGCACCAGTACCAATGTACATAGCAACGAGCGTTGCCGGAACAGCTACACGCAAAGCCTGAATTAAGAGCGCACTCACATGGCAAAGGTCGATACCACGCAGATTGCCTGCTTCGGCATAGCTGTCAGCTTTGTGCTGGAAAGCTACGGTAAGCGTACGGCAAAGGATGGTAAGTACCTGTCCAGCAGCGGCTAGCGGCATAGCAATAGCAATACCGGCGCCAATGCTCTGATTACCTGCAATTACGAGGATAGTTGAGATAACTGATGCCAAAGCTGCATCCGGTGCCATAGCAGCGCCGATATTCATCCAGCCAAGAGCAATCATCTCCAGCGTACCACCAATGATGATACCAGTTGTAATATCACCTAAAATAAGACCGGTCAAGGTGCAGGCAATGAGCGGACGATGAGTTTGGAACTCATCCAGAACCGAGCCCATACCAGCTACTGCTGATACAATAAAGACAGCAATGATTTGAATACTACTAAGTTCCATTATGTTTCCCCTCCATTATGTAATAAAAAACATGGAATGTATTGCCGTCAGCCGTCCCCCAACGGCTGACAACTAAAAATGTTCTTATTTAAGAACATCCATCAGCATAACTTTCTTGTCGGTATCCACTTTACGGATTTCCAATTCAATCCCTTTTTCATTCAATTTTTTAAACGCTTCGATATCAGCATCATCAACAGAAACAGCGCCCGTAATCTGATGCTTGCCTTCATGGAAGCTCATGCCGCCAATGTTGACACTCTTTATGTCTACACCATGCTCTACCATATAAAGTACACTTGCCGGATTAGTAAAGAGCAGCAGGCAACGGTCATTTTCATATTTAGGATTGTTATAAACCCGAACAGCCTTATCCAAATCAACTACATGTGATTTGATACCAGCTGGCGCAACTTGTTTGAGAAGTGTTGCTCTTATCGTATCTTTAGCCACCTCATCATCACAAACAATAATACGCTGACAATTGGTAACTTTCGACCAAACTGTTGCCACCTGTCCATGGATTAAACGGTCATCAATTCTTGCTAATACAATTTTCATTATAAATCATCCTCCTCATCATCTGAAATCTGGCTGGCATGGAACGTCTGCGTGCCGTTCTTACCGGCTTCTACGGCTCTTTCCATCAGCGCCTGAATATCACTGCCATCATCAGTCAGCTGCGCACTGCACATTTCAATAAGCATCGGCAAATTTACGCCCGTTACAATGCCATAAGCCTCATTGATTATAACCAGCCGGCAAGCAGCGTTATACGGACTGCCACCAAATAAATCATTCAGGAATAATACCCCATCCGTACAATCAAGCTCTTTAATAGCAGCTTCATATTTAGCTACTACATCATCTGGTCCTTCACCAGGAACCAAGGTAACCGCCCGCACATTTTTTTGCTCACCGCAAATCATCTCACATGATTTTACCAATTCTTCAGCAAAACGGCCATGCGTACCAACAATAATACCAAACATAAACTTACCTCCTGCCTTTTCTCTGCAAAAAGCCCTCAAAATGATGTTTTCTGACGTTCATCATCTTCTGCTCATAATATATTGCAATCCGCGTGCCAACTTTGTGTATCAAAATACTGACTAATAATTACTACCGTATCCAAGTGTTTTTAATTATTTTTCATAATTATTTTTTCTTATTTGATACTGTTTTACTAATTTTGATACTCTTTTTAATTTGTTTTGATACTATTTGATACAGTAAAAAATAATTTCGACAAAAAAGATACACTAAGCAAAGACAAAATTGCTTAGTGTATCTTTTTTACTAAATCATACTGGCTATAAAATAAAATTCATCCTCATCAAAATGTAATTTCAAGGTTTTATCAAATACACTAGCCGCTTTTTTCACTGCTGCTAATTTTTGTGTATCAACTTTAGACTTATCATCCTTAAAAGCTAAGGGACTGCGAGTAACAATACGCTCCAAGGCACAACCGCAATGCACTATCAAACGAATCCGCAAAGGATTTGATAATTTGATTGCTAACTCCTTTTCTAATATCTTATCGAATTCGAGCAAAACCCCCATCACTTTTGCGGGATTAAGATACGTCAAAAACTTTTGCAATGATTCCTCACAAAGCCGTTCTACCACGGTACTGCTTGTCTCAGCTGGCAATCTGGTAATTTTTTTATCGCGCAATATCGTTTTCAGCATCCGCTCACCGTCACCATCAATAAGCGCCTCTAACGGAATAAAAGGAATATTCTGCTGCGGTTTTTTCATGCCCACTGCCGCCAGCAGCTGATAATCATTACTTAACTCTTGCAATCGATCTTCCATATTTACTAAGCCTATAGGTATAACCTCAACCTGGCGATCGCTTTTCTTTAAAACATCTTCGACCAGTGACTTTAGTTTTAAAGCCGCGCCCTGCCCTGTCGAACAGATAGTAACAATAGCTTTTGGGCGATTATCATCACTCTTAGCCGCAAAATCCATCGTTTCATAACCTTTAAAATTAAGCAGCGATTCATAGATACTATCCAAATCCATCCCTGCAATATCAACTTTGCGCATAGCCTCCAAGATAAGCGGTGTTGAAACCATGTCAAGCGTCCGTACTGGTATCTTAAGTTTCTCAGCTAATATCGAACCAATATTGCAAAGCGATCCCATATCAGCTAAAATCAATACCCCTTTTCGACAATTAAGTGAACGCAAAAGTGCCATTATTTTAGCAAAAATTTCTTGGGGCTTTACTTCCAAAGGCATATCTACGGCAACAATGTTAGTATCATCAGAATTAAATAATCTTTTAGCAACCTCCACCATGGAGCTAGCTGTGCTATTGCCGTGCGTAGTTACTAAAATAGTTACTTTATCTGACAGCTCATCATCATTGGATGATTCTAACAGTAATGCAATATACTCAATTTCAACCGACGGTACTTGCAAATGATAATGTTTTTCTATCATACCGCCAATTTCTTCTGCCACCCGCATACAAACAGAATCCTGCGGCACAGCCCCCTCTATTTCACTATAGGGAATATTCTCTTGTGACTTTATCCGTTTTAAAAACGCCGACAAGTGCAGGCTAAATGCGTACAAAAACCGATCACGGTAGCTGCGATTAAGTCTTTTTTGCACATATAGGGAAATTTGCTCCGAAAAATCCACTAATGCCGCATCAACAATCTTTAACAGCCGTTCTCGCGTTGTCATATTAACTGAGTTCTTTTTGTCATATAAATCTTTTACATAGACATTAACATCCGTAGCTACAATCTGCTTGATCAAATCATCGCTTATACCTTCTTCTTTCAATAAAGCTACTTTATCCTCTACTATCTGATAGAGATTAAAACTTTCCTTGCCAGCGCTGTCATCCTCTAATTGGAAATTTTTTCCTGGCGGTGACACCATCAGGGGTTCACTTAAGAATTTAGTCAATTCGGTTAAATCATGCCGATTAGCCGAAAGCGTTAACAGGCCTGCCTTAACATTAGGTGGCAACATTTTAAAATCAACCTCAATAAAATTAGGATTATCAATACCATTCAAAAAAGCCTGAGCACACAAGAGTTTGATATTTGATTTTAACTGTCCGACATTGCCACTGCCAATACTGCCAATCAATGCTTTAACTGATTCAACTCCTATTCGCACTGGTTTTTTTACCCGCTGAGCCTCATCCATAAATAAAAGTTTTAAAATATCCAGTTTTTCCGCTAAAGTACGCTCTGCCAACGGCTTTATCGCTATAATGTTAGGAATACGCCGAACAAAAGTCTTTATCAAAGCCGCATTTGGATCCTCTGTCGTCGCGCCAATAATAAGCACCTTGGCCTTACGGCTGCGCATCGTTTCACCTAAGCGATTAAAGGTGCCTGTATCCATAAAATAGAAAATCATTTCCTGCCCTTCCGGCGGCAAGCGGTGAATTTCATCTAAAAACAACACTCCGCCATCGGCTTCCTCCACCAAACCAGCTTTGGCACTATCTGCTCCCGTAAAGGCTCCCTTGATATGTCCAAAAACATGCGAAATCAATAACTGCGGATTGTTATAATAGTCGGCACAATTAAAGGTAACAAACGGTGCATCAGGTGCAAAACGATGCATGGTCTTGCCATAAGCAAACATCATGTGGGCAAACAAGGTCTTGCCGACACCAGTTTGTCCCACAATCAATGTATGCAAACCATCCGGCGGATACAAAATAGCAGCCTTAGCCTGTTCAACCTGCCGCTTAAGACTCCTGTCTGCACCAATAAGACGCTCGAACGGATTAGTCTCCTCATGACTGCTGCCATTAATTTCAAAGCACTGCTCCACATCACGATATTTACACGGTCCACTGCCTAAATCAATAGCTAGTAATTTTTCCAAAGCAGCTTTATCAAAATACCGGACTGGCCGGCCAGTAAATTTTATAATCTTATCCTGCCGATGAAGTTCATTTAACTCTTTCGAAACATTATTGCGCAATATATCTAGCTCAGCAGCGATTTCCTGCGCATCAAAACCAACCTGTCCTTTTAATTGCTCTTTAGTATACTTAGCTGAATTTTCTTGAATATAATTATATATACGTTCATTTCGTTTCACTGGCTCACGCTCCCTTGATACTCTAGCTAAATATGACAATTATAATTATAGCAGTGTATCAAACAAAAAAGCCAGTGACATAGTCACTGACCACTATATTTATTTTATTTTTACAAAAGTTCGTAGCCTGCTTCGGTTATAACCTTAGAAAACTCATCCCGCGAAATACTCCGCGAAGCTTTAACCTTAGCCGTGCCAGCTTCAAGATTAACCTCCACCGCTGTTACCTGCGCCATTTTACTAAGCGCTTCCGTTACATGTTTTTGACAATGCATACACATCATACCTTTGATTTTTAACGTTGTTTCCATATTTTTTTCCTCTTTTCTTTGCATAGATTCAATATTTTCTGCAGCTTTTTTATTGCCAGCTTTACTGTATTCACTTGCAAAAAAGCGCAAGCGCAAAGCATTCAAGCAAACACAAATACTAGACATACTCATAGCTGCCGCGCTCATAACCGGAGTCAGCTTTATTCCCCAAGAATTATAGCATACGCCAGCTGCCAGCGGTATGCAAATGATGTTGTAAAAAAATGCCCAAAATAAATTTTCTTTTATATTGCGAATAACCGCCCGTGAAAGTTTTATAGCGCTTACTGCATCCAGCAAATCATTTTTAACCAGCACGGCATCCGCACTTTCAATGGCTACATCCGTTCCAGCCCCAATAGCTATCCCGACATCGGCCTTAGCCAATGCCGGCGCATCATTAATGCCATCACCTATCATGGCTACTTTATGCCCAGCAGCCTGCAATTCAGCTATATGTCCCGCCTTATCCTGTGGCATAACTCCGGCAATAACCTCTGGTATTGCCAGTCGTTTTTGGATAGCTTCCGCTGTGCGCTGATTATCACCCGTCAGCATTATAACCCTGATACCAAGCTTTTTAAACTCGTTTACTGCCTGCTTGCTAGTATCTTTTTCCACATCAGCTGCCGCTATAATTCCAGCCAGCTTCTTATCGCAAGCAAAAATTAATGGTGTTTTGCCAGCTGAAGCTAAAGCTGCCACTTCAGCTTTAAGGTAACTTATATCGATGCCATTTTCCAGCATAAATTTTTCATTGCCAGCTAACCATAGCTTATTATTGCAATCGGCTTTAACACCTCGCCCCAAGACCGCTGTAAATTTTGTCATCTTTAAAGGAATTATATTTTGGCTGGCAGCATAACCAGTAATGGCTTCAGCTAAAGGATGTTCGCTTCCCTGCTCAATACCAGCCGCTGCTGCTATAAAGTCATTTTCTGCCATTTTCAAGCTAACAACATCTGTAACCTGCGGTTTGCCTTCTGTCAGCGTACCAGTTTTATCCATTACTACAACATCAATATCATGCGCATTTTCCAATGCTTCGCCTGATTTTATCAATATGCCATTTTCCGCTCCCTTGCCAGTACCAACCATAATAGCGACCGGCGTTGCCAGCCCTAATGCACAAGGACAGGAAATAACCATAATTGATATAGCAATCGAAAAGGCAAACTCAATATCAGCCCCATTGTATAGCCAAATCAAACCTGCTGACACGGCTATTAACAGCACTGCCGGCACAAAAACACCGGCAATTTTATCAGCCATCCGCGCAATCGGAGCTTTTGAGGCGCTTGCTTCCTCCACTAATTTTATAATTTGACTGATGGTTGATTCACTGCCTACTTTTTGCGCAACAAATCTAAAATATCCATTTTTATTTAGTGTCGCTGAAATTACTTTATCGCCTACCCCTTTGGCTACTGGTATACTCTCACCGGAAACAGCAGCTTCATCTATACTGGTCGTCCCTGCTATTATCTTGCCATCAGCCGGAATCCGCTCCCCAGGACGCACAGCTATAATATCACCTGGTTTTAAAACTTCCACCGGTACGATTTTTTCCTGCTCCCCTTCGACAATGGTTGCTCTTGCCGGTGCTAAATCCATCAGCCTTTTTAATGCTTGACTAGTCTTGCCCTTAGCTCTTGCTTCTAAAAATTTTCCCACAGTAATAAGTGTTACTATCATTCCAGCCGATTCGATATAGAGATTTTTACTATAAACCGCAACCAATGCCATATCGCCATGACCAAAACCAAAGGCCATGCGAAAAATAGCAAAAACGCCAAAAAGCGCCGCCGACATTGACCCCATACCAACCAAAGTATCCATATTAGGCGCAAGGCTTACTAAATTTTTAAAACCAGCTATATAAAAATGACGGTTTAAATACATAATCGGTAAAACTAACAAAAACTGAGTGAACGCACTAACAAGCGCATTGCCAGCACCATCAAACATTACGGTTACAAACGCTGGTACAGGCAAGCCAAAGACATTAAACAGCATTGTATGGCTCGCAACATAAAAAAGTGGCAGCATAAATACTAATGACCATAATAGCCGTGACTTTAAACTATCAATTTCTTTTACGGTCAATGACTTTTGTCCCTGCTTTAAATTATCACCATTTTCCCCATACTCGCTAGCCCCATAGCCAGCTGCTTCAACTGCGCCTATAATATCATTACTGCTTAAAATACTATCATCATATAGCAGCTGCATACTATTAGTAAGCAGGTTGACACTTACATCACTTGTGCCATTTAATTGGGCTACAGCGCGTTCTAGTCTAGCTGAACACGCTGAACAAGTCATACCCGTAACATTAAATTTTGCCTTTAGCAAATATTTCACCTCCCCGATTAACTACTTCATTACTTTTTGCAGCAAATTGCATAATTCATCCACCACCTCATCATGGCCAGCTTTAATATCTGTTACCACACAGCCATGAATATGCTGCTGCAAAAGCTCTTTTGTAAAGGCATTAAGTGCCGACTGAACCGCACTTACCTGCGTTAAAATATCCACACAATAGCGATCATCATCAACCATTTTATGAATACCTCTTATCTGCCCTTCAATACGGTTTAATCTTCTTATTAAATTTTTATATTCCTCGCCCGATTTATCTCTAAATTTATGCTTTATTTTGCCACCACAGCAGCATTTTGTCTCAGCCATAATTATCCCCTTTCGTATAATATACCCTACATAGGTATATTATACCCACGCAGGGTATATGTCAAATAAAAAATAGAGAGTTATCTAAGTAATCAAGCCTACTTAAATAACTCTCTAACTGCTATAACTCAATGCTCATGCAGCATATAATCGACATCCTCATCAATTATTTCTACCATAAGCTTTGCAAACTGCGGATCAAATTGCCTGCCGCTTCCCTTTGCGATTTCCGACCGCGCCACACTCTGCGGCAAAATATCCCGATAACTGCGCTTAGATGTCATAGCATCATAAGCATCGGCTACCGCAATAATGCGCGCATACACCGGTATATCTGTTCCTGCTAAACCATCAGGATACCCCTTGCCATCATAACGTTCATGATGATAGCGTGCTCCCAGGGAAAGTTCTGGAAATTCCGCTACCAATTGCAAAATATCTGAACCAATCACCGTATGCTGCTGTATCTTACTATATTCTTCATCAGTAAGCCGATCCGGCTTATTTATTATCTGCTCAGGAATACCAATTTTACCAATATCGTGCAAAAGTCCCATAAAATATATCTTCTTTTGCTCTTCCTCTGTCCAATGCAGCTTATACGCAATATGTCTGGCATAACGGCCAACCCGCTGCGAATGACCACGCGTATACGCATCCTTAGCATCAATGGTCTTAGCTAATGACATTACCATTTCTTCAAACAACCGCTGACTCGATGCTAATCTATCCTCTGCCAGCTTCGTTTGTAAATGGACTTCACGTTCTAAATGCCGATGAAGATATTGCAGCTCTAACACCTGCTCAACTTTTTTTGCCACAATAATCGGTATAAATGGTTTGCGCATAATATCAAAAGCACCAGCCATTGTAACTGCCGCTTCTACTTTAGGACTTAAATTATCGGTCATCATAATAACCGGAATCTCTTGTAATTTATTATCACTGCGCAAATGCCGCATGAACTCAAAAGCATCCATGTCCGGAAGCTGTATCGCTAGCAAAATTAAATCAAGACTATTCTGTTTTAAATACATAAGCGCCTCAGCGCCTGAAGATACCCCAGTAAAATTAACCCTTGATGCTAATATCTGCCTTAACATCATTCTGTCTTTTTGTAAGCCGTCAACCGCCAATATTGCTGACTGTCTCATCTGATATATTTGCATGCATCAGCCTATCCTTCTACAATAAAAATAGTTATGAAAGCTCCTTTTTAATAATTCTATAGCTTTTCCCCGCAACATGCAACTAAATTTCAATAGCGGTTAATCGTGCCAGCTAAAATACCGCCAATAATTTCTCCCCAATCAACATGATTTTCAGCCCGTCTAGCTTCCTCACTGCGCAATTTATCCTCACTTAATTGCAATGCTCGATAAATTTCTTTATCACTCTTATCTGATGCTTCCCAAGCTAATTTTAATTCATCATACGACTTGCGCCATTTATGCTTGTCATAATAAATCAGCCCCCGATAATAATGCGTTCGCCAAATAGGATAAATACTATCCGAATGTGGTGTTTTCTGAGCTTTTGCAAAATCATCTAAAGCCATATCTATTGAATCTAACTCATAATACGTCCGTCCCCGCAAATAATAAGCATAAGCACGCGGACTGTCAGTAACCTTAACATTTGCTATTATTTTGGATAAATCACAGATTGCCTCCATTCTTTTTCCTTGCTGGATAAGGCTAACACAATTATCAAAAACTTCTCCTAGCATATATTCATCATTTTCGTTTTTTACGACTTCATTAACTTTATTTTTTTCACGCAGCTCTTCATTTTGCCGTTTTAATTCATCACGCTCTTTTTGCAATTCTTCTACCTGCCGGCGCTGCGCTAACATTGCCTGCAAATCAATATTAGCAGTATCAACTTCAGCGGTAAGATAAACCGTATAACGCCACACCTCGTTAACCAGTTCCGGCACCGCCCGTTCATTAGTTACCTTGAGCACCGCACCTGAAATAACTCTGACATCGTCTGCTGTAAGCTGCATATTTTGGGTTTTGGAATAGCTTTCAACATATACGCCAGCTTTTTCTACAGCTTGACGCATAGCCTCTTTCCTAGCAGCTTCCTTAGCTGCCTTCGGCGAATCATTATCCCCCATTATGGCTACGCCTACAGCTTCAATAACCTGTGGTGATGCCTCGGCATTTACCGCAACCGTCATAAACAGCAAAATTGCCAAACATCCGCTGATAAACTGCTTCATCATAACCACCTTGTCCATTTCCTAAATTTTTACACTAATTCTATATTAAATATCTTACATACCATAATTCATAATGAGCTTAATCATATCTAAAAAATTAATTAGAATAACTCGTCATTGCTCTTATTATACACCAAAAAGGCTCCCGCAACTTGCGAAAGCCTCTAATATTCAATGGAGCTGATTATAGGATTCGAACCTACGACCTGCTCATTACGAATGAGCTGCTCTACCAACTGAGCTAAATCAGCAAAACACTCCTGCCAAAACAGGAGTCAATATACAAATGGAGCTGATTATAGGATTCGAACCTACGACCTGCTCATTACGAATGAGCTGC
>ERZ1034680.84-NODE-84-length-71743-cov-18.771914_pt1 | contig 71743 bp, 66 predicted proteins | sample MGYA00520639_ERZ1034680 | MGnify/ENA primary metagenome ERZ1034680 (study PRJEB33766, sample SAMN09781760) | gut metagenome | biome: gut microbiome | host: Homo sapiens | place: Madagascar | study: EMG produced TPA metagenomics assembly of the PRJNA485056 data set...
TTCAGCCGACAAAATTCATCTTTATCTCGCTTTTCTGTTCCACAGGGATTATTTCAGCCGACAAAATTCATCTTTATCTCGCTTTTCTGTTCCACAGGGATTATTTCGCCCCGATCAGATGCATCTCTATCTTGCTTTTCTGTTCCACAGGGATTATTTCAACCGCCCGGATTCATCTCTATCTTGCCCTTTTGTTCCACAGGGATTATTTCGACCGGCAAGATGCATCCCTGCCTTCCTCTTTTATTCCGCAGGGATTATTTCGCCTCGGTTAGATACGTCCCCCATCACTGAAACCATCTCTACCAGGCCATTCCATCAACTTCCGATTTAAACAATTCTCCATATATCTAATCCACTGCCTCAAATCGTGACATCTAATCCGAGGTTACAACCTGACACATATTTTGCAGTGGATATGTTTCCATATAAGAAAACCGAGCTTTTTCAAAAGTCTGGCTTCAAATCCAAACTTCCGAAAAACCCCGGAATCTATGTTTTTAATTTTACGCCACGCCGGATGCGCTACGGAAGCAAAGCTTCCTACGCTTATCCGCGGCATTCGCCGCATACAGCCCATCGCATAATGGTGCCTTTGTGAGCAAGCTCCCACAGCACCTTATGCTCGGTCTGTTCGTGGCTCATTGCTAACGCGTGACATCAAGACTACCGTCTCCACGTGCACGCTGTGCGAGAACTGGTCCACCGGCTGCACCGACATCAGCTGATAGCCTCCGTCTGCCAGGACTCTGCAGTCTCTCGCCATCGTGGCAGGGTCGCAGCTGACATAAACGATGCGCTTCGGCTCCACCTCCAGAATGGTCTGAAGGCACTTCTCATCGCAGCCCTTCCGCGGGGGATCCACGACAACGACGTCAACCAGTCCTTTTTTACTGCGGCGGTTCTCCGCCCTGACGCGGCTCTCCACATACTCCGGGACCACTTCCTCCGCCTTTCCGACGTGGAAGGTAATGTTGTGGATGCCATTTTCCTCCGCGTTCCTTCTGGCATCGCGGATGGCATCCGGAATCACCTCAACGCCGTATACCTCTTTGGCATCCGCCGCCAGGAAGCATCCGATCGTGCCGACTCCGCAGTAAAGATCCCACACGATCTCCTTACCGGTAAGCTTTGCATCGTATCGGACGAGGCTGTAAAGGCGCTCCGCCTGTTTCGGATTGACCTGATAAAAGGAGAGCGGTGAGATATGAAACGTCACCTGCCGATGTGCTTCCTCGAAGAAGGCCTTTCCGCCGCGGTATTCCACGTTTGAAACATGAAGAGAATCCTTGATGGTATCCTTTCCCCACAGCGTGCGGATTTTCTTTCCCATGATGACATTGGTCCTTGCCGTGTTGGTGTTAAGCGAAATGCTCGCCATGTCCGGAAGAACCGACAGCTCCTCCACCAACTCCTCTTCATGAGGAAGCTTTGTTCCATTCACAACCAGGCAGACCATGATTTCTCTTGAATAAACACCGCTTCGGATCAGAATATGCCGGACAAGTCCCTCACCGCTTTCTTCCCTGTAAGCGGGAATCTGATACCGCTTCATCCAGTCAAGAACCGTTGCAGTGATCTTCTGATTCTCCTCTGCTCCGACCATACAGTCCGAAACCGGAACGATGCAGTGGGTATGGCCTGCGTAAAAACCGGCCACCGGAACGCCGTCCTTTTCCCCTACGGGAAGCTGCTGCTTGTTGCGGAAACGGTAAGGATCCTCCATTCCTGCAATCGGATGCAGAACCTTCTGAATCTCTTCCTCCGGGAAGCCGCCGATACGGACAAGAACATCGCGAACCTTCTTCTCCTTAAATTCCAGCTGCTTCGAATACTTCAGCTCCTGAATCTGACATCCGCCGCACCTTCTTGCAAGCTCGCACCGGGGCGCTGTCCGGAAAGGGGAGGGCTTTACAATATCCAGAAGTCTGGCATAGCCATAGCCCTTTTTCACCTTCATAATCTTCGCTGTCACGGTGTCACCCATCACAGCATCCTTGATAAAAAGCGTAAAGCCGTCCGCCTTTCCGATTCCATCGCCGTCTGAACTGATGTCCTCAATGGTAACCGTCACAATATCATCCTTCTGAAACTGTGTTTTTTTCTGTCTGTCCATTGCCATTGCTGTCACTTTCCCTCGTCTGTACTCCGTTGTACCTTATTCTGCAGCCAGGCCGCAGATACCGTCTGTATGACTCAGAGCTCCGTCTTGCGGATATTGGAATCCAGAAGCTGCTGCCAGCCAAGCCAGGAGTTCTCTTCCGTGCCCTTCTCAAGCATTTCCTTGAAAATCTCCAGTTTTGCATCGGTATTGTCGGCAAAATTCAGGGCTGCCGCCTCCGCCAGTGCCGGCTTCTTCGGGGAGCCGTACTCCAGCTCGCCGTGATGTGCAAGGATGCAGTGCCGGAGCTCTGCAGAAAGAACCGGCGGGAAGTCCGGAATTTCCTTGATCTTCTCATCAATCATTTCCACACCGATGATGATATGCCCGATCAGCTGTCCCTCATCCGTGTAGTCATTCTGCGGAAAACGGGAAAGCTCTCTCGTTTTTCCGATGTCATGGAACATCGCTGCCGTCAGAAGCAGATCCCGGTTCAGGAACGGGTAATTGTCCGCAAAATTGTCGCAGAGCCGCATCACGCCGAGTGTGTGCTCCAGAAGACCACCCATAAAGCCATGATGAACCGTCTTCGCCGCAGAGGAGACCTGGAAGGAATGAATGAATTCCTTGTCGTCCACAAACAGCTTGATGATCAGCTGGCGCAGATGCGGCTCCTTGACCTTATTGGCAAGACGAATCATCTCATCCCACATCTCCTTGCGGTTTTTCTTGGTTACCGGTACATATTCCGAAGGATCATATTCTCCCTCACGGCACCGGCGGGCTCTCTTGATATTCAGTTGGTACTTCTTCTGATAGACCGTGACCTCTCCGACAATGTCCACATAATCCATCTCTGAGAACTCCTCAATCCCGACACTGCCGGGCTCCCAGATCTTGGCATCGATGCTTCCTGTTTTGTCCTGGAGAATCAGGCTGTCATAGGCACGCCCGTTCTTCGCCGTCAGCTCATTTTTCTTCCTGCAAAGATAGATGCTGCTTACATTGTCGCCTTCTTTTAAATCCTTTATATACTGCATATCCATTCCTCTTTCTGTTGTCATTTCTTTTGCTGCTGGCCGCCTGTTATCCGTTGTCAGTGATTGCTTCCAAAGGTCAGTCTCGGTGTCAGATTCGCAACAAGATTGACCTCACTGTATTCGTCTCCCTTCTGCCGGCTCACCGTAACGGAAAGCTGTCTCCCCGATCTGGATTCCAGAAGAATATCCATCAGACTGCTGCAATCCGTCACTCGTTTTCCTCCGACCGCCGTGATGACATCTCCGCTCTGGATTCCTGCCTCCATGGCCGGACTGTCCATTTCTGTTCTCTGGATATATGCACCCTCCGGGAGCCCCTGCTCCGTCCGAACACTCTCCGGAATATCCGTCGCATGAATTCCGAGATATCCCATCCGGATTTCATTGGACATCTTTTCGATCTGAGATTTCATACCGGTGATTCCGATTGCACAGAGAAGGTTGGGCGAATCTGATCTGCTGTGATCCATATCAATCCAGCCGATCACGTTTCCATCCAGATCTGTCAGCACGCCGCTTGCCTGGGTACTCCCGTAAATATCGGTAGTGACTTGCTTATACGCGCTGTCTGCAACATCGAGCTGAAGTCCCGAATTTGTAATTACGCCGTAGCTGACAGAGCCGGTGCTTCCGGAAGGGCTTCCGACCGCAATCACCGGTGTTCCGGTAAGCGATGTCTTTTCACTGCTCCCAAGAGCGGCAACGGTGATCTCATCATTTTGGGAAAGCGGCCCGGAAAGACTGCTCTCCTCTACCTTCAGAATGGTAAGGCCGGTTACCGTATCCTGCGTCAGAAACTGAGCCTTTGCCTGCTGCCCGTCGTGAAACGTAACCCGGATTTCCGAGGCCTTCGCGTAGGCATTGTCATCGGACAGGATCAGAATATTCTTCCCGCGAATCGCAAGAATCAGACCGCTCACAGAACCGGCGCTGTTGAATGCATCTCCGGCCCAGTCATAATCCGGTGTGATGGACGTCACCGTCACAATTGACCTGGAAATCTGCTGTGTCAGTTCCCCAAGAGAAGCATAAAACTGTTCATACTCTGAAACCGTCGTCTCCTTCTCCTGCTTCTTGTTCTGATCTGCCAGATCCTTTCTTACCTCCGAAAGGACCTCCTTCCGAATGGCATCCACATCCACAAGACTGGCCGCCTTCTTCTCCGCTTCCGCCTCCTGAATCTGCGCATCACTCGCAATCATATCCTCCGGAGACATTTCGTCAACGGCAGTTTCCTCCGGAAAGGTTACCGGTGCCGGCTCCTCCGACGGGTTGATGGCATTGTTGATGACCGGCTCCAGAAGAAGGAAAACCGTACACGCCACTGCTCCGAACAGCACCGCAAGAAACACCGTAATCGCAGTTCTTCGAAGAAGGCGCTTCTTATTTACAGGCCGCTGCCGGATTTCTTCCTTCATAAAATCCGTATTCTTCTCATCCATTTTCTATCGCTCCATGTCAGGTTCTGCTGTATACGTTGAGCAGATATAGTATAGCATAGCCTTGATAGCACGCAGGGGTCAGAACGTGTTATACTTCTTCTATTATGAATGAAAAAGTAATGCGAATCTGTGAATTTAATAAAATAACCGCTCTTCTTGCAGAGCATGCAACCTCGGATCCCGGCCGCGCGCTTTGCCGTGCCCTTTCTCCCCTGGAGGATCTCGGCGACATCATAAAGGCCCAGGAGGAGACGGAATCCGCCCTCGGATACCTCTTCCGGAACGGATCCATCAGCTTTGGAAACAACCGCGATTTTTCCGCGGCGTTTCAGGCGCTGCACATCGAAACCACGCTTTCTCTCCCGGAGCTTCTGCAGCTTGCCGCCTTCCTCGAGAACGTGGCAAGAGTCCGCAGCGCAGGCCCCGGCGATGAGGCCGATCCGCTTTTCGACCTGTTTGACTGTCTGGTTCCCTTAAGTCCGGTATCCTCAGAGATCCGCCGCTGTATTCTTGCCGAGGACCGCATCGCCGATGATGCAAGCCCGGAGCTGAAGAGAATCCGCCGCGAAATCGGACTGACCGATGATCGGATCCACGCCCAGCTTGGAAAAATGCTGAATCAGACCTACTCTTCCTATCTGCAGGACAACGTCATTACGGTCCGCGATGACCGCTACTGCCTGCCGATCAAGAGTGAATACAAATCCCAGGTGCGCGGCATCGTACACGATCAGTCCTCCACCGGATCGACACTCTTTATCGAGCCTGCTGCCATTGTTGAGATGGGAAATGCCATTCGCGAGCTGCAGATCAGGGAGCGCAAGGAGGAAGAGAAGATCCTGGCCTCCCTGTCCGTTCTTCTTTCCGATCATCTGACCGCGCTTCGCGACAACTGCGCGAACATGACGCAGCTCGATTTTATTTTTGCCAAGGCGGGTCTGGCTCTGGATGAAAATGCGGTCCGTCCCGATTTTAACGAAGACCACATCATCCGGATTCACAAGGGACGCCATCCCCTCATTGATCCAAAGAAGGTTGTTCCCATCGATCTGACCATCGGAGAGGATTACGACATGATCATTGTCACCGGCCCGAACACCGGCGGCAAAACGGTCACACTGAAAACAGTCGGTCTCTTTGAGCTGATGGGAATGGCGGGACTCCACATTCCTGCCGGAGAGCACAGTGAATTGTCCCTGTTTCGCGAGGTGTATGCGGACATCGGTGACGAGCAGAGCATCGAACAGAGCCTGTCCACGTTCTCCTCTCATATGACCTCAATTGTGGATATCCTGAAGCGTGCGGACAAGAACTGTCTGTGTCTGTTCGACGAGCTCGGGAGCGGCACGGATCCCACAGAAGGAGCGGCACTTGCCATCTCCATTCTGAATTTCATGCACACAAGAAAAATCACCACGCTTGCGACCACGCATTATGCCGAGCTGAAGCTCTATGCAATGCGAACAGAAGGAATCGTAAACGCAAGCTGTGAGTTTGATGTGGAAACACTGCAGCCTACCTACCGCCTTCTTGTCGGTATTCCCGGGAAGAGCAACGCCTTTGCCATCTCCCAGAAGCTCGGACTCCCCGGCTACATCATTGAGACCGCGAAGGAACAGATGAGCCAGGAGACGCGGAATTTCGAGGATGTCCTGACGGATCTGGAGGATACCAGGCGCCGGAATGCGAAGCAGCAGGAACAGCTGGATAAAATGAAGGCAGATCTGGAGCGCCGCTCCCGTGAGCTGAAGCAGAAGGAGGATTCTCTGGAGGAGCGCCGGAGAAAGATTCTGGATCAGGCCAACGAAAAGGCCCGCAACATTCTGCAGGATGCGAAGGATCAGGCAGACAGTGCAATTTCCGCAATCCGGAAAAACAGCAAGGGCGCCGACATGTCTGCCATGGAGCAGACAAGAACGAGCCTTCGCGAGAAGGTTTCGGCGAAAAACCGGCGCCTTCAGAAGCCGGAGGAGAAGAAGCCGCGCACCTCGCAGCTCTCTCCTTCCGATCTGCACATCGGTGACCGTGTGAAGGTTCTCTCTCTTGGCATGCAGGGAACCGTCACGAAGCTCCCGGATCGCCAGAACAAGGTCGGTGTTCAATGCGGTATCATGAACTCTCAGATTCCGTTGAAGGATCTGGCCCTGATCGATGAAGAGACCGGCATGACGATTGATTCCCAGGCTAAGAAAAAGGCCTCCAGCGCTCTGAAAAGGGCCTATGAAAGCCGCTCCTATGCCGCGGAGACCAGTGGAATCGATCTGTCCCGCGCAATGAACATTTCTCCGGAAATCAACCTGCTCGGCATGACCACCGATGAGGCTCTGATGGCACTCGACAAATACCTCGATGACGCCCGCATGTCTCATCTGGACACGGTCCGCGTGGTACACGGAAAAGGCACCGGGGCTCTGCGAAATGCCGTTCAGAATTATCTCCGCAAGCAGTCCTTTGTCCGCTCCTATCGGGGCGGCGACTTCGGCGAAGGAGATGCCGGAGTCACAATTGTAAACCTGTAACCATCCTGCCTGCGTCGGCTTTTCCGGCTTTGGCATACGCCTTTGTGCACATAGAAAGGCATTTACGGAAAGGATTCGGATTCCATGGCTGTCAACAAACAGAAAATCTTAATCGTGGACGATGATGCGAACATTGCGGAGCTCATCGGCCTGTATCTGAATAAGGAGTGCTATGATACCCAGATCGCCGCGGACGGCGAAGAGGCTCTGGAGTTGTTCACCACCTATGCCCCGGACTTGGTTCTGCTGGACCTGATGCTTCCCGGAATCGACGGATATCAGGTCTGCCGCGAAATTCGCACCAAATCGCAAACCCCCATCATCATGCTCAGCGCAAAGGGTGAGGTGTTCGACAAGGTTCTTGGTCTCGAGCTTGGTGCAGACGATTACATGGAAAAGCCCTTTGATTCCAAGGAGCTTGTGGCCCGCGTCAAGGCAGTCCTTCGAAGAACACATCAGGCGCCGCAGACCGCTGCTGCGTCTGCCGGCTCGGGAGACAAAATTGTCGATTATCCGGATCTTTCCATCAATCTGACCAACTATTCCGTCACCTATATGGGGCACAGTCTCGACATGCCGCCCAAGGAGCTGGAGCTTTTGTATTTCCTGGCCTCCCAGCCAAACCGTGTTTTCACGCGCGAGCAGCTTCTGGATCAAATCTGGGGCTATGAATACATCGGCGATACACGCACGGTCGATGTTCATATCAAAAGAATCCGCGAGAAAATTCATGACCATGCGTCCTGGAAAATTTCAACCATCTGGGGCATCGGCTATAAATTTGAGGCAAGTGTGTAGCAGAAAGGAGGAACGGCTGTAGGGCTGCGGAGCTGATGAGAACATGAGAAAAACGCTGTATCTGAAATTTCTTCTTGCCTATATTCTCTTTGCCATCTTCGGCTTTATTGTTGTGGCAACCTTTGTCTCCAACATGACGCTGGATCAGACCCGCCGTCAGAAGGCGGACAACCTGTACCGCGAAGCGACCACCATTGCCAATTCCTATGCCGCCGAGCTTTACAATGCCGAGACCTCCATCGACAGTGTCTACAAGCAGCTGAATGCCCTCGGCTCCTACCTGAATGCCGACATCATGGTCATGAACCCGTCCGGCCGGATCGTGGTCGACAGCAACACCCGGATTGATCCGGAAACCGAGGTCCGCGTGGAGGGCTTTGACCCTTCCGCCTTTGGCGGAAATCTCTACATCGAAGGGAATTTCTGGAACTATTTTTCCTCCGAAAAGCTCTCTGTCCTGGCTCCGATTACCGGAGGCTACAAAACCAACGGCTATGTGGCCATCCATTATGAAATTGCCGATCTTCACAAGGAGGCAGACCGCTATCTCAACATTTCCTACGTGGAGCTCCTGATTCTCCTGCTCCTTTCCCTGATCATTCTGATCTTCTTCACGGAGATCGTGTATCTCCCCCTTCGCCGGATCACAAAGGCCACGGAGCAGTACGCTGCAGGGAACATGCATTACGAGCTGACTGCGGACAGTGAGGATGAAATCGGTTACCTGGCCGCATCTCTCGGCTACATGGCGCAGAAGGTTGCAAGCTCCGAGGATGACCAGAAAAAATTTATTGCCAACGTCTCCCACGACTTCCGCTCGCCCCTCACCTCGATCCGCGGCTTTCTTCAGGCTATGCTGGATGGAACCATTCCGCCCGAAATGCATGAGAAATACCTCGGCATTGTTCTGAATGAGACCGACCGTCTGACCAAGCTGACCAATGATCTTCTGACGCTGAACAACCTGAACACCAAGGGAATGATTCTGAACCGGACAGATTTTGACATCAATGCGACCATCCGGCAGGTGGCCGCTTCCTTTGAGCAGACCTGCCTGAAAAAGGAAATTACGCTGGAGCTGATCCTGACCGGCAGCGTGCTCTATGTCAACGCCGACAAGGACCGCATTCAGCAGGTTCTCTACAATCTGATCGACAATGCCATCAAATTCAGCAGATCCAGCACCTCCGTCCGGCTTGAGACCTATGAGAAGCACCGGAAAATCTTCGTCTCCGTCAAGGATCACGGAATCGGGATCCCCCGCGGCGAACAGGATGCTGTCTTCGAGCGCTTCTACAAGACGGACCTTTCCCGCGGCAAGGACAAAAAAGGGACAGGCCTTGGCCTGTCCATCGTTCGCGAAATTATTCGCGCTCATAATGAAAACATCAATGTCATCTCCACCGAGGGTGTCGGCACCGAGTTTATTTTTACCCTGAAGCGTTCCGACCTGAATGACAGTCTCGATGATGACTGATCTGCGGATCCCCGAGGGCCTCCTGTACGCCCTGCCTCAGGTCTTCTCTCCGCGAAGCCTCCGGACATAGTTCTCCAGACGCTTCAGCGCCTTCTTCAGGCTTTCAATGGAGTATGCGTAGGAAATTCGAAGATATCCTTCTCCGCAGTTTCCAAATGCCGTGCCCGGAACAATGGCAACCTTCTCCTCTTTCAGAAGATTTGTCGCAAATTCGTCACTCGTCATACCAAATTCACGGATGCAGGGGAACACGTAGAAGGCTCCCTCCGGTTCAAAGCAGGGCAATCCCATTTCTTTCAGCGTAAACAGCACAAACCGGCGTCTCTCATCGTAGGACTCACGCATTCTGCGGACATCCTCATCGCCGTTCCGCAGTGCCTCCACCGCCGCATACTGCGAGGTTGTCGGGGCACACATGATGCAGTACTGATGGATCTTTACCATCTGTCTGATGACTTCCTTCGGTCCGCACGCATATCCGAGTCTCCAGCCTGTCATGGCATACGCCTTGGAAAAGCCATTGATCAGAATGGTTCTTTCCTGCATACCGGGGAGTGCTGCAATGGAAACATGCCTCTTCCCGCCATAGGTCAGCTCTCCGTAAATTTCATCCGACACCACGAACAGATCATGCTTCTCAATGATCGGAACCAGCTTCTCCAGATCCTCACGCTCCATAATCGCTCCCGTCGGATTGTTCGGAAACGGCATGACCAGAATCTTCGTTTTCGGCGTGATTGCCGCTTCCAGCTCCTCCGGTGTCAGGCGGAATTGATTTTCTTCCTTCAGCTCAATTACAACCGGCTTTCCGTCTGCCATGACCACGCACGGCTCATAGGACACATAGGAGGGCTGCGGGATCAGAACCTCATCTCCGGGATTGATCATTGCGCGCATCGCAAGGTCAATGGCCTCGGAGCCGCCCACCGTCACGAAAATCTGTGAGAGATAATGGTATTCCAGTCCCTGCGTTCTCTGAAGATACGCTGCAATCTCCATGCGCAGCTCCTTCAGTCCGGAATTGGAGGTATAAAAGGTTCTCCCCTTTTCCAGAGAATAAATACCCTCATCGCGAATGTGCCACGGCGTGTCAAAATCCGGCTCGCCCACTCCGAGCGAGATCACATCGTCCATCTCCGCAACAATATCGAAAAACTTCCGGATCCCGGAAGGCTGCAGCGATGCTGCCTTGTCTGCAATCAGATCTGTTCTCATGGCGTCACAATCTCCCGGATATCCTCTTCCTTCTTATCCATAATGGTTCCATGGTCCTTATACTTCTTCAGAATGAAATGCGTGGTGGTTCCAAGAACCGTATCCAGTGTCGAAAGCTTATTGGTTACGAAGCCGGATACCTCCTTCAAGGTCTTTCCTTCCAGAATGACCATCAGGTCATAACCGCCGCTCATCAGATAGACGTTGCTGACCTCCGGATACTTGTAGATTCTCTCTGCGATGTCCTCAAAGCCCTGGCCTCTCTGCGGGGTTACACGGACCTCGATCAGTGCCGTCACCTTCTCGATTCCGGTCTTGTCCCAGTTGATCATCGTGTGATATCCGCAGATGATGCCGTCTGTTTCCATCTCCTGCAGCGCATTTGCAACCTCAATCTCCTCGGTCCCCAGCATAATCGCCAGCTCCTTCAGATTGATCCGGCTGTTCTTCTCGATGATCGTAAGAATTCTCTCCTTCAGTGTGTTCATCCTTTGCCCTTCCTCCTTACAAGTCTATGCCAGTATCGTCAGCAGCGAATCTGCCTCCGGGCGATTCAGATTCTGCCTCTCTTCTCCATTAATCAGAATCTTATCCCGGCCCTTTGTGAGCTCCCCGATCTTCTTCGAATAGATGCCCTTCTCCGCAAGAAGCTCCGAGGAAGATTCCGCATCGGCCACCACCGCCAGCATGCAGCCGACCGAGGACAGCTGATAAGGATTGATTCCATAATAATCCGTAATTTCAATGGTTTCCTGAAACAGGGGAATTGCAGGAAGCTCTGCTTCCAGGCCGCCTCCTGTCTGCTTCGCAAGCTCCCAGAGAGATGCAAGCACCCCTCCGTCACCTCCGCTCACCAGCCAGGCCGGTCGAATTCCGCAATTCTCCAGCGCTTCCATCGCAGGTGTCATCAGGAGCAGCTCCTTCATACAGGCGGCGCGCTCCAGCATTCGAATCGGGAACCGCTCCTCCAGCTCCCCTCTCTTCTCTTCTGCAAGAAGAAAGGTTCCCGACAGTCCGGCCCTGCCGATCATAAGGACCTCTGCACAATCCTCTGCGAACAGCTCCGTGTCACCTGAGGCAAAATATCTTCTGCTCCCCCGGGCCATCGACCAGACCACAGGTCTTGTCACTGCACGGCACGTCTGTGCGCAGCACGCAGAAACGGTAACCTCTGCCCATGCCGCCGCATCATGAATCTCATCGGCAATGCTGCGAAGAAGCGCTTCCTCGCTTCCCTCCGGAAGGAGGATCGAAGTTCTGATATCCTCCGGGCGGATTCCTTCCGCCGCAAGATCATTCAGTGCCGTAATCACGGATAGAAAGCCGGCATGTCTCGCCAAAAACGAAACTGGCCCTTCCGCCCGGGAAGGGCGCAGCCCCTCCGGATTCCGGACATTCTGCAGTCTTTTTACCACGGACCGCTCAAATACATTGTCGTCGATCGCTCCGTTTCGAAGAATCACGGTTCCCCTCCGGCATTCTGACTTTCCGATGCTCCATCCGACTGCTGCGTCTGCGAGTCCGCGGTCGTGCCGTCTGTATTCCCTGCGCTCTCCGATTCCGTGCTCTGGGACGAAGAAGCAGATGACGATGCCTCCGTATTTCCGCCGCCTGCCACTGCCGCATTGGCCGCTTCCTGCGCCTTCTCCATCGCCGTCGTGGTATCCAGTCCCTGTGCAAGTGCCTCTGCATAAGCTGCATCCGCTGCTGCCTTTGCCTGATCCGTCAGCTCATCCGTCTTCGCAGAATCAATTCCCTTGGCTGCATCTGCAGCGGCCTTTTTGATGGCATCCACATCCTGCGAAGCAATGGCATCCTTCAGTCCCTGCGTCACATTGCCGGCCGTTCCGACCTTTACGTAGGTCGGTGTCATGTTGTAGGTACTGTTGTTGAACACATCACGGCTCTGCTCCACACCGTCGACGGTTACCACCTTCCAGAGCCTTGCGGAATATCCCGTGTGGCCGGGAGTTGTCTGAACGCTTCCAACCGGCTCCGAGGGATCCTCTTTGATCTTGGTTCCCTCCGACGGCGTCTCTGAAAGCGTCTCACTGACAAAGGAAACCTTCCGGTTGGAGGCCCTTGTCTCCACGCCGTAAATGGTAAAGGTGATGGTGCCATTGTAGGTATAGCCCTCAATGTAAACCGGATCACTCAGGCTGTTTGTAAAACGGAAATCCATGCCGGACGACTCTGCGATGGCTGCGTCCGCAGACGGATCCACATAGCTTACGATCATGGAGTGATTGTATCTCTCATTGACCTTCAGCTCTGCGCGGATTACCGCATTGTAAAGCGTTGTGGAAACCTGACAGATTCCGCCGCCGAAGCTCTCCACCACCTCATCGCCCACATAGGAGCCCGCCAGCTGATAGCCGTTTTCCTCCGTAAACGGAGTGATGGTCTGCAGCATGGAGAACGTCTCTCCGGGTGCAAGGGACATCCCGTTGATCATCCCGCAGGCATTGCTGATGTTCTTCGAGCGCGCCGCATTGGAGGTGGAATAATAGGTGGTAAACGTTCCGAGAACCGATGTCAGCTTCTGAAGCTCTTCTACGGTCGTAGAAGGCTCTGTGACGTCCATATCCAGATCAATCGTCGCATCCTTTCCATCCCATTCTGACGTCAGGTACTGATAAATCTTCTGCGTCGAGCTGTCCAGATCCACACTGACACCAGCCTGTCCTTCCGTATACTGGAAGCCGCCGTTTGCCCGCGTCATCGACGCATTCTTCGCTGCCACATTCCAGACCGTGCAGTTATTCTCAAGGAAGGTACGGATCTGATCCTGATTGAAATCCACATCCACGGTGAAATTGGCCCCGTTCTTCTCCAGGTCCTTTTCCTGCTTGTAGCGGGCAATGATATTGGCCGCATGTCCGTAGCCAATGATCTGATCCACGACCTCTGCATTTCCCCAGATCATCCCAAGGTTTCCCGCACTGACGGTCACCTTCTCATCATCGGTATTCCCATGCAGCGTGATGGTCGCATTCTTCCTGCTCTCCAGAACGGAATCCGCAACCGCCTGAACGTCCTCCCTCGTCTTTCCGGACAAATCTACGCCTTCCAGTGTGATCCCATCCTGAACAACGTCTCCTGCCGTCTGTACCGCACCGGCAATCGTTCCGCTCTCCGCCGCCGACACCGTCACGACAAGGAGCGGCACCACCATGGCAAGTGCCAGAATGATTGCGATCACTGCCGCTGCGATCTGTCTTCTCTTCTGTTTGTTTATCTTTTTACGATTCTTTTTGCCAGACATAATCCCACATTCCTGTGCCGCAGTCCTTCTGCAGCCCTTCTCTCACATCGTTTCTTCTCTATTAATATGTGTGACTGATAACACTTTATTATATCGACCGTCAGGTGGCTTTGCAATCAGACAGAGAAAACGTCGGTCATTCACTCTTACACAGCAAAAGCGGAACCCTTCTCTTTCGAAAGGTTCCGCCTCTGTTGCATACACAATTTTCTTACTGGAAGACCGGCATTCCATTCTCATCCCACTCCACCACGTGCTTCATGGTGTGCCGGTTGGGATCGTACAGCGGATCCTCACAGATCAGCTTGTCCGTGGTCCGTGCATGATAAACAATGATGTCTCTTCCTTCTTCATCCTTCGTAAAGGAGTTGTGTCCGGGGCCGTACAGACCGTGTTCTTTATCACTCTTCATGACCGGATAGCGAAGCTTCTCCCAGGATCTCGGATCCAGAAGGTCTGATCCCTCCTTTGCAATCAGAAGTCCCACGCAGTAAGCCGGACTCGTATCACTTGCGCTGAAGGTCATGAACAGCTTTCCGTCGTGCTTCAGAACGCCCGGTCCTTCATTGACCCAGAAGCCGTGCCGCTCCCAGTCATAGTCCGGCGTGGTCAGGAGAACCTGAGCCGTTGCCAGCTCATTCGCGCTCTTCATCCGTGCAATATACAGATTGGAGATCTGCCTGCCGACACCGACCTTTTCCGCCCAGACATAATACCACTGACCGGCATCCTCAAATACCGTAGCATCCAGAGAAAACGCCTCAAATGAAAACGGATCGTCCTCGGACCGCTTCATCTTGCCAAGCTCCACCCAAGGGTCTTTCATCGGATCCTCGCCCTCACATTTCAGCACATAGGGCCGAAGCTTCCAGATGTCGTTCTTGTCGCTGCCCGCGAAGTAAATGTACCAGCCGCCGAACAGGTAGTGAATCTCCGGTGCCCAGATGTTGAAGCTCATATCTCCGGACTCATGCTTCGTCCACACCGTCTTCTCTTCCGCGTCTGCCAGATCCTCCAGACGATCTGCGCAGCGCAGAATAATCCGGTCATAGGAAGGAACCGACGCCGTGAAGTAGTACTTTCCGCCATGCTCGCAGGTTACATACGGATCCGCCCGCTGCTCGATCCAGGGAGTGTAATTCATTTCTTTTTCCATTTATGTTTACCTGTCCCTCAGACGTACTCCCGGTCCATCAGATGCTGTCCGCGATGTCGATGTTAACTCCCTCAAGGCCAACCCATGCACCGTCCTTTGCCTCCGGAGCTTCCGGATGTGCAAGCAGCCACTTGTTGGTCATGCGAAGGAGCTTGTCCTCTCCGCTCTTTCCTTCTGTCTCACAGGTTCCGACGTTGGTTCCCTGCGGAAGAGCAACCAGTACCTTGAAGCCCTTGGATGCATCTGCATGGCAGGGAGCATAATGAAGAGAGGTAGCATAGACCTCAACCAGAACACCTGCCGGGACCTTGAACGCCTTGATGGTGTCGGTGTCAAGCTTCCAGTCCTTTGTGATATCGCACTCTCTGCCGAGAAGGAGAATGAAATCCTCTGTGCCGAGGTTGAACTCGCTGCTGCGGTGATACTCCACACAGTTGAGTTTGGTGTTGTGTCCGTTGCACCAGCCGAACTGAGCCGGAAGTCCGCCGAACAGAGACGGAGCGATCGCCTTGCTGGCCTCAAGATTCTGAAGGGCAGGCTCCTCTGCCACATAATCGGTTCCCTCCGGAAGCGGTGTGTGCTCCTTCAGAGCGTCCACAATTGGCTGAACATCATAGCCGGTGACTACCTTTCCATATTCTGCAAATTCGGGATCTGTTACCTGATAAATTTTCATTGGTTTCCTCCTGATAGGCTGTTTTGCCGCATCAAAAAAGCGGTTTCTGTTGTTATATTCTAACATCGAAACCGCTGCTTCACTACTCGTTTCGTGCTCCCGAAGCCTTCACTTTTTAACCCTTTACCGCTCCTGCCGTCAGACCGTCAACAATCTGGTTGCTGAAGCAGCAATACACGACAATGGTCGGGATGATCGCCAGAATAATTGCAGCAAACATCTGGGAATAATTCGTGTTATAGGGACCTACGAATTTCGACAGAGACACCGGAAGCGTCTTCTTCGCATCGTCTGAGATAAAGACCATCGCAAGGAGCAACTCATTCCAGTTGCCGACAAAGGTCATCAGACCGGTTACGAAGAAGCCCGTTCTTGCCAGCGGGAGGGCAACCTTGACAAAAATCTGGTAGATATTCGCACCGTCAATGCAGGCGGATTCAATCAGCTCATGCGGCATGCTCCGGAAGAATCCGGTCATGATGAAAATCGTAATCGGCAGCGAGAAGGTCAGATACGGCAGGACCAGTCCTGTCAGGCTGTTGGATAAGCCGATTTTGGCAAATCTCGTGAACAGAGGAATCAGTACGCAGTGAACCGGGATCATCATGCCGGTCATAAAGTAGGTCAGCACCGCGCCTGCTGCCTTCCAGTGCATCACGCCGATGGCAAAGGAGATCATGGCTCCCAAAACCATGGACAGGATCAACGTGATGATGCAGACGATGAATGAATTCATCGTCGCCGTTCCCAGATGCCCCGCTGTCCAGGCCACGATATAATTGCCAAGCTGAATGACCTGCGGAAGTGCAAACGGTGCCGTAAATATTTCGGCATTTGATTTAAAGGACACCATAAAGGTCCAAAGAAGCGGTGCCAGATAAAGCACCAACATCAGAATCAGGAAGAGATAAATCAGGACCAGTGCCGGTGTCCAGCGGATTTTCTCCTTCTGCTTCTTTATTTTCTTTTCTCCGGCGGAGCCGGCCTGTAATACAGCTGTTTTTCTCATATCCGTCTCCCTCCTTTTATGTATTGTCATCCTTGAATACCTTGTTGATGATAAAGGTCATCAACAGACACAGCACCAGCAGAACCACACCAATCGCACTGGCATATCCGTATTTGAAATACTTAAAGCCCTGTGTATACAGGTGCGTCGCCAGAACCTCCGTTTTGTGGTTCGGGCCGCCCTCGGTCATGTTGAAAATCAGATCGAAGAATTTCAGCGAGCCGATCGCATTCAAGCTCATCGCCGTTCCGACCATCGGCTTGATCAGGGGAAGCGTGATATGCCGGAAGGTCTGTATTTTCGTACAGCCGTCAATATAGGATGCCTCATACAGGGATTTGTCAATTCCGGAAATCTGCGCCATATACAGCATCATGGACTGACCGACGTACTGCCAGAGCGCCACGAATGCAATCACCCACATCGGCAGAATGATAAAGCCCTTCGTATCCATCAGCCAGAGCGGCCCCTCCAGCCCCATCTTCTGAAGAAGCTGGTTGATTCCGAGCTTCGGACTGAAAATGAACATCCACAGAAGGCCAAGTGCTGCAGAGGACAGAACGCAGGGAAGATAAATCACGTTCTTGAAGAGGTTCTTCCCCTTCGGGATATTCGTCAGAAGTCCCGCCAGAATCAGTCCCATCAGAAGCTGCGAAACACAGGAGAAAATCAGAAAAAACAGCGAATTCTTCAGAGCAATCTTCATGGTGGAATCCTTCAGAAGCTGCTTATAATTCTGAAGTCCGATCCATTTCGGCGGAGTCAGTGCATTGTAATCACAGAAGGAGTAATAAACGGACTGACAAATCGGTATGAACAGGACCACCGTGAACAGAATCAGTCCCGGGCCCACAAACAGAGCAATTGCTTTTTTATTTCGTAAGAGCTTATCCATAGACGCTCCTTTTCTTTCTCAGAACAAATTGCAGAACAGTTTTCAGAACGAACAGCGGGACCGCCGTCCCATCAGGCGCCCCCGCTGTTGTCCTTACTTGTCTTTTTCAGGGTTTGTCAGAATACTTTTTCAGTCAAATCGCAGAGATTAATTGCGGACGCCGCCCGGGTTGGTGTCGCTGTACCAGTCTTCCAGGCTCTGGAAGGCTTCCTCCGGCGTGTAGTCGCCAAGGTACATGGAAACCATGGTGTCATCGAACTGGGAACCCGCCTCTGTGGTTGCCAGAGATTCGTTGTAGAATCCGAAGGTTGCGGATGCGTTGGAGAATACATCCATTACATAAGCCAGCTGCTTCGGAGCCTTGTCTGCATCATATTCTACGTCTGTGACCGGAATCTTTCCGCCGACTTCTGCGGTATACTTCTGAGCCGTCTCATCCGTAAAATACTTCATCAGGGCGACGCAGGCTTCCGGATGCTTGGTAGAGGAGCTCATGGCAAGAGAGTCCGATTTTGCAATAATACGTCCTGCATCGTTTCCGCCCTCAATTCCGGGGAACTGGAACACGCCGCACTTACTCTCGATGTCAGGATTGGAACCGTTCATCTGTGCAATTGCCCAGGAGCCCTGAATCAGGATTGCAGCTTCCTCGTTGTAGAATGCAGCGGTTGCCACATCGTTGGTATCGCCTGCTGCCGTGGGCTGGAAGTACTGTGCCAGCTGCAGAAGCTTCTCGCCTGCTGCTACGGTCTTATCATTCTTCCAGCTCTCCGCACCGGATTCCACCTTTTCAAGATCAACGCCTTCACGATCGCAGAGGTAACCCGCCAGCATGGACAGGCACCATGCAGTTCCTGCGGAAATGGTTACCGGTGTATAGCCGGCTGCCTTCAGCTTCTCGCAGTCATCGATCAGCTCATCCCACGTTGTCGGAACCTTTGCTCCTGCCTTCTCAAACATTTCGGTGTTGTAGAAGACGCAGGCTGCTGCAATGTTCAGCGGAACTGCGTAGATCTTTCCGTCATAGGTCTGCTGTGCGAAAACCGCATCGCTGGAGAAGGAATCCTTCCAGCCATCCTGTGCAAGATAATCATCCAGAGGAGCTGCTACGCCGGGATCTACATATACATCCAGGTTCGGTCCGGGGCTTACGATAAAGACATCCGGAACATCACCGGAAGCGACCAGTGCGTTCAGCTTCGGATAGTACTCTTCCAGATTCGTGGTAATCGGCGTAACGTGGTAAACGCCTTCATAATCCTTATTGAAGCGCTCGATGGTCTGCTTATAGCCAAGAGAAATCAGATCCTCGGTTGCTTCCAGATCATCCCAGAACATCCAGGTGATCTCTTCCGCTTCTCCGGATGCAGCGGTGGTATCTGCAGCTGCTGCATCTGTGCTCTCCGTGGCAGCGGCAGCTGAGCCTGATCCGGATCCGCTTCCGGTATCTGTGGAAACCGCACATCCCGCAAGGAGCGAGGTGAGCATCGTTGCTGACAGTAAAACGGCCAACTGTTTTTTCATTGGTACCCTCCCTTGATGGTGTCTGACCACATTTTGTATTTCATTCGTGAAACTGACAAATGAAACATTTGATGTAATAATCCTAGCAATTTGTTGCTTTGAAATCGTTGTCAAAGTTGTCCTATACTTGTCATTTCTTGCTCTAATTTCTATTGATTCGCTATACATTTAGCTACTTTCCCCATCATATTTATGTCGCAAATGTATATTTTTACGTTTTCGTTTTCTTTGTCCGTCATTGTTCTGCCCTCTTTTTCTTGTATGTTTCAATTATTTATGTCATTTTCTCCATTTTGCGTTATGATACCAAATAGCAAGATTCGATATTCTTTTATTGCTATCATCCAACGCTTTTAATGGCAGGAGTAACCTTATGATTGAAACTTTGGTTGGCACCCGGGAAACCGTTCACCACAAAACCGACACCCATGTCCGCCTTTATGTCAATGATGAATGCGAGCACTACCCGCCGCACTGGCACAACGATATGGAAATTCTGTGCCCTCTCTCAGGTTCTTATACCGCAACCTGTCCGAACGGCACCTATGTGCTCCGTCCCGGTGATCTTCTGATCATCGGAGCAAGAACCATCCATGATCTTCCCGCAGAACCACATGGCGTCCGTCTTATTTTCCAGATCAACTGGACCCCGCTTCGTGAAATCAACGGTCTGGAAACCGCGCTCTCCCGACTGTCCCCCTGCTGCCTGATCACGCCGGAGAGTTTTCCGGACATTCATCGTGACGTACACCGTGTTATGCTGGAGATCCGGGATCTCTATCTCCAGAGTCCGCTTCTGACAGAGGCCTCTATCTACGCACGTGCCATGGAGATGATCACGCTGATTTCACGAAGCCGAAAATCTCTCCCGGAGCCGGATGACACCTCCGGCAGCCGGATTCTGCGCCACAATGAGTCCATGCAGCAAATCTGTGATTACCTGACGTCGCATTGCGCCGAGAACATCTCTCTGGATGATGCCGCTGCTCTTGCCGGTTTCTCAAAATACTATTTTGAGCGCCTGTTCCGTGACTACACGGATATGTCCTTCCATCAGTATCTGATTGTCCAGCGCATCTCTCTTTCCGAAAAGCTTCTGACCGACCCCCGCATGCCGATCACGGAAATTGCGCTTCGCTCCGGTTTTTCGACAAGCGCCGCCTTTTCCAAGGCATTCCGCCAGGCAAAGGGCTCTACTCCGTCCGAATTTCGCAAGCTTCAGACCGGTCAGGAGATCTGACCCTTCGATTCGCGCACGCTTCCCTGCTGTGTTATCATGGAAGAATGAAAACAACATCTACTCCCCGTACCGGGAAATGGTACAAACTTGATAATGCAGCCATCATCGTCCCCTGCTCCGCCCACGGCTTTGACACCCGTGTCTTTCGCATCGTCTGTGAGCTGAAGGAGCCGGTTGTTCCGAATGTTCTCCAGCACGCGCTGGAGGATACCGTTGTGGAATTTCCGCACTTTAACAGTGCACTCCGCAAGGGTCTTTTCTGGTATTACCTGGATGGCCTGAATGAAACTGCCTCCGTGACCGAGGACCACGAGCCGCCTCTTTCGCCGCTTTATTTTCCGGGACTTCAGAATCTGCTCTACCGGGTCACTTACTACGAAAACCGCATCAATCTGGAGATGTTTCATGTCCTTGCGGACGGCACCGGTGCTTTTGTCTTCTTCCGGAAGATGATTACGCGCTACCTCTCCCTCGTACATCACGTGGAGATTACCGACGCAGCCTCCGACATCTCCTCCTCATCCGAGAAAACCACAGATGCATTTGCGCATTATTACCAGAAGATGAAGAGCTCTCAGCTGAAGCAGATGACCTCTGTGAAAGCCTATCAGCTGAAGGGCGAGAAGGATGAAAATCAGCACAATCACCTGCTGGAGGGAATTGTCTCCGCCAAAGCCGTGGTGGGGCTCGCCCATCAGCACCACACCACCGTCGGCATTTTTCTGACCTCGGTGTACATCGCCTCCGTTGTGGACGGCATGACCGTGCAGGAGCGGAAGCGTCCTGTGGTCATCAGTGTTCCGGTAAATCTTCGGCAGTTTTTCCCGTCCGAGACCGCAAGGAATTTCTTCGGCGTGATCAACATTCCTTACAGTGCCAAGGATTATGACGGTTCTCTGGACAGTATCATCCCTGCTGTCCGGAAATCCTTCGGCGATCAGCTGACTCCGGAAAAGGTCGCTGCCACGATGAATTCCTACACGAAGCTCGTCGGCAACTACGCCGTCAAGGTTGTTCCGCTGTTTCTCAAGGAGCCGGTTCTGACCTACTATCTCTCCCGGGCTCACAGCGGCGTCACCGCGACGCTCTCTAACCTGGAGCGGATCCGCATGGCCCCGGAAATCGAAGAGTACATCGATCATTTTGCCGCCTTCATGACGGCTCCTTCCATGCAGGTGACCGTTGCAACCTACGGAGACAAGCTGTGCATCGGATCGGTTACGAGCTTCGTCAATCACGACATCATGCTCCGCTTCTACCGCCGGCTTACCGGCATGGGACTTTCGGTAGAGCTGACCACCAACGATTACGATGCAGCGGCCGTAAGCCGCGCGCCATCGGATAAAGGAAGATAAACCATGCAGTATTGCCCGAAATGTAAAATCAATATCCGCGGTCACAAGACCTGCTGCCCGTTATGCCAGGGCCAGCTTCAGGGCGAACCGGAGAAAAATCCGTTTCCGGTTCTTGCAAAGCCCAAGGTCAGCAATCTTACCTTCTTCCGGATCTGCACATTTATTCTGATTCTTCTGGAATTGTCACTTCTGCTGGTCCGGTATTTTGCAGGTCCGCAGGCCTGGAGCACGCTCCTTGGACTGTCCGCCGTCATCGCCTGGGCTGATCTGTGGATTGCCTCGTATTTTCGCAATAACATCATGAAAATGATTGTGGTTCAGCTGTATCTTCTGATGCTGATCACCTTGTTCTTCGACTGGAACACCGGAATGCACGGCTGGTCGGTTGCCTGGGTGATTCCTTCCCTTTTCCTGTCCATCGCAATTGCGACGGTCATCATCGGGAAAAACAAGCGCCTCCCCCTGGAAACCTATGTGATGTACCTGTTCTGGAATGTTGTGTTCTCCTTCCTGCAGCTCATTGCGGTGCGTCTGGACAGAAATCCGTTCCCGGCTCCCGCCGTTGTAAGTACATTTCTCCTGCTGGTTCTGGGCGCCGCCGTTGTTGTTTTCCGTTTCCGCGCCTTGAAGAATGCCGCCGGCAAATGGTTCAGTCTGTAACCCGTAAGGAGGCCTGCGATGTCCGAAGAATCCAGAAATCACACCGACTCCATCGAAAAGCTTCACGAGCGCAGCAGTGATGCGGCGCTTAAGCGCCGCGAACGAGGAAAGCAAACCGCTGAACGGCTGCGTGAACGGAACCGGGAGGTCGCGGAAAAGCTTGCCTCCAACGCAGGAAGCTTTGTCGAGAATTCCATCGGTTCCTTCATCGAGCACCGGCAGGAGGCACCGATCCTCACTGACCGGGCCGAGTCCGGGACCTGGTATCAGGTTCCGTTGTCTTCTGCTGTTTCGGGCGACGGCTCAGAATTCCACTGCTACCTGAGAAAGGGCAGCACGGCACACCTTGTTATTTTCCTCTCCGGAGGAGGCGTTGCATGGAATGATTTCACAGCCGCAAGGCCGGTAACCGGTGCGCGCGTCGCTGCAGGGGAACCGAATTTCTACTGGAACAATCTGCGTCCCTTTACGCAGATCATGAACATCAACATCGGAATCACGGACACGGATTCCACGCGCAATCCCTTTCGTGACTGGAATTTCCTTGTCATCCCTTATACAACCGGTGATTTTCACGTCGGAAACCGTGAGGTTCCTTATACCGATGAGGAAGGCAAGCCGCAGATTCTCCACTGTCACGGGGCCGCCAACGTGGACGCAGCGCTTGCCGTATGCAAGGATTTCTTCCCGAATCCGGACAAGCTTCTGATTGCCGGAGATTCCGCCGGAGCCTTTGCCGTCCCTGCCGTCTCCGGGAAAATTATAAGCCGCTGGTACCCTCAGGTTTCCGATGTTACCCTTTTCTCCGACAGTGCTCAGCTTCTCTGCCGGGATTGGAGATCCATCGCACGTGATTTCTGGGGCGCGGAACCTTCCGTCTGGGAGCCTCTGGAGACGCCCAACATCACCTATGACTGGTATCGGGCTCTTCTCGCAGCATTCCCCGGACGTTTCCGTCTGCTCTACGCAAGCTCCACCCATGACTATCTTCTGTCCACGTTCTACAACGACATGACCAACAGGATCTACAAAACCAATGCCGGCGTGCGAGGTGCGTATTACCGCCAGCTGAAGAACATGGTCCGCTGGCTTCGCGATCTTGACCCCTCCTTCTCGTTTTTCATCAACGGCTGGGTAAATCCGCTGTTTACCAAGGCTCAGGTGGGCACCATTCATACCGCAGTCCGACAGCCGTATTTCTACGTTCCCTGGAAAAACGGCGCCACAATGGCCTCCTGGCTTATCGATGCCGTGAATGGAAATTCCTATGATGTCGGCATGGACCTGTTAAAATAAAAAATGTGCGCCGCCAGATGCACCCGTAAAAAAAGAAGCAGCACAGTTTCCTGTTACACGGAAATCTGTACTGCTTCTTTTCTGTTATTCTGTATCATCTGTTCGCCGAAGCGGTATGATCTGCTCTCCGGAACCGTATCACCTGGTCTCCAGAAGCTTGTCGATGCTGACCAGTTTGACTGCCATCGCGAAGACATCTGCTGCCACCTTCAGCTCCTCCAGCGGAGGGAAGGACGGTGCAATCCGGATGTTGGAATCGTGCGGATCCTTTCCGTAAGGGAAGGTTGCTCCCGCAGGAGTCAGCTTGACACCGGCATCCGAGCACTTCGCAACAATTGCCTTTGCGCATCCATCCAGAGAATCGAAGGAGATAAAATAGCCTCCGTTCGGCTTTGTCCAGCTTCCGATTCCAAGGCCGCCGAGCTCCTTCTCGAAGATCTCCTCCACGGCTTCAAACTTCGGACGAAGAATCGCCGCGTGTCTGGACATATGTGCCTGCATGTTGGCCATGTTGCCGAAGAAGCGGACATGGCGCAGCTGATTCAGCTTGTCATGACCGATGGTCTGAACGGACATATACTTCCGGATGTCGTCCAGATTCGTCTTCGAAGATGCCAGAGCCGCAAGTCCGGAGCCCGGGAAGGTCACCTTCGAAGTAGAAATAAACTTGTAAACAATGTCCGGATGCCCTGCCGCGCGGCATTCATCCAGAATTTCCAGAATCACGTCCTGATGCTCGGCATCATCATACAGATGATGAATGGAATATGCATTGTCCCAGTAGATACGGAAATCCGGAGCTGCCGGAGTCAGTGCTGCAAAACGGCGCACCGTCTCATCCGAATAGCTGTAGCCCTGCGGATTGGAATACTTCGGAACGCACCAGATGCCCTTCACGGAAGGATCGTTGTTAACATACTTCTCTACAAGATCCATGTCCGGTCCGTCCGGCGTCATCGGAATATTGATCATCTCCGCACCGAAGAATTCGGTAATCCGGAAATGACGGTCATATCCGGGAACCGGGCACAGGAATTTCCAGTTGTCCAGCTTGCACCACGGAGTATTTCCGCATACACCATGTGAGTAGGAACGCGCCACGGTATCGAACATGATATTCAGCGAAGAGTTGCCGAAAATGATCATGTCATCCGGATCCACCTCGGACATTGCTCCCATCAGGCGCTTCGCCTCCGGAATTCCTTCTCCGATTCCATAGTTTCTGCAGTCCGTGCCGGTCTCATCATTGAAATAGCTGTCAGAATTGAGCACATCCATCAGCCCGTTGGACAAATTCAGCTGTGCCTCAGACGGCTTTCCTCTCGCCATGTTAAGGTTCAGCCCCTTGGCCTCCACCTCTTTGAACTGCTGTTCCAGAGACTCCTTTTCCTTCAGGAGCTCTTCCTTCGACATCTCCGCGTATGTTCTCATCGATTCCCAGCCTTTCCGCGTGTAGCCTAACCGCAACACTTTGAATTATTGTATACAATCGCTGTTTCTCTTTTTACCACTCCTATGTCTGTTTGGCAAGAAGAACCTTTAACTCCTTTGGTGTCACGGCCAGATGTACCTGCCTGCTCCATTCTGCACAGAGGTTCCTGAATTTTCTGCCGCAACAGAAAAAGGCTCTGCCAGAATCTGCAGAGCCAGCATCCATGCCGCTATTCGTATCATCCTCTGATATTCTTCTCGTCAGGCTGAAACCTTTTCCTTCAACATCTCCATGGTCTCCGGGGCCTTCTTTTTCAAAAGCTCCAGAATTCTTCCCGAGCTCATGGAATCTCTCACTGTCGTCAGGTACACACAGCGGTTGTCCGTCTTGCAGTGGAGCCAGCAGTCAAAGCAATGGGCAGAAAAGTCGTGCACCACATCAAAATAGTAGTCCTTCTCCCAACGATACTCATTCTTGTGCAGCTGTGCGATGGACTCCATAATGATCTCCCCCTGTATGCAAGTTCTCTTTTGACAAAACACAACATCTATGTGCCTTCGATGGGAAATTATACCTCATCCTGTGCCCTTCATGGCTTCAAAAAAGTGCCAGACTTTCCTTCTTCACTTTGTGAACTTCTCCCATTGCTTTTTTGCTCTGGTTTCCATTCACCTTCTCCGCACCCGCAGACCGGATGCGGGTGCTCCATTCAAAAAATACTTTTACATCCTTATAAACCACTCTCCCGGACGACTCTGGAGAGCGCTTCTGCCGAGCAGCGAAGGGATTCCTGTTCTCCCTCACTCAAAACAATCGGCACGTGGGTTTCCACCCCCTCTGCTCCCACAATCGCCGGCATGCTTAGAGCCAGTCCTTCCACGCCGTACTCCCCGTGCATCATCGAGGAAACCGGAAGAATCGAGCGCTCATTCATCACCACCGCTCGGCAGATCCGGACAACCGACATCGCAATGCCGTAATAGGTTGCATGCTTCTTTTCAATGATCTCATAAGCGCTGTTCTTCACATTCTCCGCAATCTGCCGCATGGCCTCTTCGTGCTGATGGTGTCCCCGCATCTCGCAGAAATTGGAGAGAGGGACTCCGGATACATTTGCACTGCTCCACGCCACAATTTCGCTGTCGCCGTGCTCTCCGATGATGAAGCTGTGCACGCTCCGGCTGTCCACCGACAGATGTCTCCCCAATTCCGTTTTCAGCCGGGCTGTGTCCAGCACCGTTCCGGAACCGAATACCCGGTTTTCCGCAAAGCCGGATAGGCGAAGAGCCGCCAGCGTCAGAATGTCCACCGGATTCGACACAATCAAAAGGATTCCCGGATAGCTCCTTTTTTTCAGCTCCGGAATGATGCTCTGGAAAATCGAAACGTTCTTATGCACCAGATCAAGTCTCGTTTCTCCCGGCTTCTGCGCCGCTCCCGCCGTCACCACGATGATGCCCGCATCTATAATGTCGTCATAATCTGCCGCATAGACGCGGACATTTCCGGCAAAGGGAACTCCGTGAGAAATATCCAGTGCCTCGCCCTCCGCCCGATTCTTATCAGCATCCAGAAGGGCAATCTCAGAAAACAATCCGCTCTGCATCAGGGCAAAGGCAGAGGCCGAGCCCACAAAGCCGCAGCCGATGATGGCAATCTTGCGGTTATCCGTCCGGTTGGTTTCTTCTCTTTGTGCTGTCATATTCGTTCCTCCTCTCCTACCATTAAAGTATGTGATGTACAGATATCCTGACAGCCAGTCAGGGTCTGCTCCTCTCGTTATTTAAGCTCTCTATGCCATGGCTTCTTTTGTATCTGTCCTCATCGTAGTGCGAATCAGTACGGTAATCTGTTGCCAGGACAACAAAGAGAAGGGAAGGATCGGTTTCTGGCTGTTTCTTAGCGCATCGGCGGACGGATGGCATTGGACATTTCCTGATTTTATTTCTGCTCCAGCACGAACAGGCAGCTCTGGTAATCGCCGAGGGCCGGAACCAGCATTCCCGCCTTCATGAGGATATCGCCATAGATTCCTTCCTCCAGCACGGTCTCTTCTCCATCCCAGATTTTGGAGACCCGATACTCCGCATCCGGATTCAGGCCTTCCAGCCAGATTCTCCGGCTCGGCATATTGGGCCGACCCAGAACCTGCACATAGGTGACAAGAGCCCTGCTTTTATCCTTGGCGGCATTCTCCCAGCAGTCCCACGGCTCCTCATCATTCCAGGAATGAATCCGATAGTAATCTCCGTTTGCGATCAGCGAGTGGAAACGATGATAAAGAGCCACCTGTCCCGGAATCTTTTTTCTGTCCTCTTCCGGAAGCTCTGCGATGTTCAGCTCGTAGCCGAAGGTTCCTGCCAGCGCCACATTGGCTCTCGTATCAAACGGAGTATTGCGGCCCACCTGCTCATTCGGACACTTGCTGACATGAGCACCCATCGTGGACAGAGGATATACCAGCTCCGTTCCTTCCTGAATCCGAAGCCTCTCGATCGCATCCGTATCATCGGAGGTCCAGATCTGCGGGCTGTAATACAGCATCCCTGCATCAAATCTGGCTCCGCCGGAGGAGCAGTTCTCCAGAAGAAGATTCGGGAAATCAGTCAGGAGTCTCTGCTGCATCTCATACAATCCCAGAACATAACGGTGATACAGCTCCCCTGCATGCTCCGCATCCAGAGAAACGCTTCCAACGTCAGACAGATATCGGTTCATATCCCATTTCACATAGTCAATGTCCGCACTCTTTAAGACCTTGTAAACCATTTCATAGACGGTATCCCGGACCTCTTTTCTGGAAAAATCCAGAACCAGCTGATTTCTTGCCAGAGTAGGACGCCTTCCCGGAATCTGAATTGCATAGTCCGGATGTGCGCGGTACAAATCCGAATCCTCGGAAATCATCTCCGGCTCGAACCAGATGCCGAATTTCATTCCCATTGCCTTCACACCGTCAACAAGCTTCTTCAGACCACCGGAAAGCTTCTCCTCATTGACCACCCAGTCTCCAAGCGCGCAGTTGTCATCGTCTCTTTTCCCGAACCAGCCGTCATCCATGACGAACATTTCAATCCCGCAGGCCGCCGCATCCTTCGCAATGCCAAGGAGCTTGTCTGCATCAAAATCAAAATACGTCGCCTCCCAGTTATTGATCAGAATCGGGCGGTCCAGGTCCTTATATGGACTGCGAATCAGATGCTTTCTGAAGAAATCATGATAGTTCCTCGTCATCTTTCCGAGGCCATCGGAAGAGAAGGTCATAACCACTTCCGGCGCTGTAAACATTTCTCCCGCTTCCAGTTTCCAGGAAAATCCCTCCGGATGAATTCCCATTGCCATGCGGACATTCCCCATGTGCTCCTTGTGTGCTTCCGCAAGGAAATTCCCGGAATATACGAAGTCCATCGCATAGACATCGCCGTGCTTCTGATCCGTACAAGGACTTACCAGTGCCATGAACGGATGCTCCTGCGGGCTGGAGACGCCGCGCACAGATCCTGCGCTCTGCCTTCCATATCCAAGCTTTCTCCTCTGAATATGACGTTCCCTTGCCCAGGCACCATTCAGCGTAAGCAGCTCAAAATCCTGATCATCCATATCAAATGCCGCACTCAGCACCCGATCCACCGTCAGGGAATCTTCTCCCTCGTTCTTCAGAATTACGCTTCTTGTGATCACATCCTGCTCTTCGAAAACAGAATACAAAAGCTCTGCTGAAAGCTTCAGCACCGAATCCTTCAGAACAATCTTCAGCGTTGTTACCTCATCCTCGTTTCCAAAGGATGCCGGAAGTCCCTCCAATGCCGGCTTTCCGCGCTGTATTTCATAAGAATCAAAGAAAAGCTCACACCCGCTCTGTCCCCTTGCATTCCGGATACTCAGGCAGCTCTCCCGATAATCGCCGACACCTCCTGTCGGATACTCAAACGGAAAAACGGACAAAAAGCTCTGCTTCTCCCGCTCCCGAACCGCCGGTCCCGGATATTCCGCCATACGAAACGCGTCCTGCGCACAGAAATGCTCCACACGTTCCCCATAATACAGATGTCCCAGATATCCCTCTTTGGTGACTCCCATCATGTAAGTGGTGTGGGCGGTATCAAGCTTAAAAACTCTCCTCTGCTCTTCAAACTGTACTGACATTTGTATTCCCCCTGTTTCTATATATTTTTGTCATCTGCGGATCATCCTCCGCGGACATTTCTCCCTTACTATTTTATGTAATTCTCTTTTGAATAGAAATCAATATACCGGTCAAATATTTGTATTTTTCATTCACATAACTTTTAGGGTTAACCCTGTCCAACCAGGGATGCATCCCCGACTCAAAAATAATCCTTGTCCGAACATTTCTTCAACCAGAGATGCATCCGCAGCCGAAAAATAATCCTTATCCAAACATTTCTCCGATCAGGGATGCATCCTCAACCGAAAAATAATCCTTGTCCGGACATTTCTTCGTTTAGGGATGCATCCACAGCCGAAAAATAATCCTTGTCCGAACATTTCTCCGATCAGGGATGCATCCCCGGCCCAAAAATAATCCTTATCCGAGCATTTCTCCAATCAGGGATGCATCCGCAGCTGGAAAATAATCCTTGTCCGAACATTTCTCCGATCAGGGATGCATCCTCGGCCCAAAAATAATCCTTATCCGGGCATTTCTCCGTTCAGGGATGTATTCTCTTGCCTGCAGAGGTGCCCGAAAGCTTCCTGCAATCATTTCAGAGCACGAAAAAATGCTGAATATGCCAGCCCGACAAATTGTCTTTCCGCCGCACATTCAGCACTTTCAGCACTTTCTATCTTAAATATGATTTGCCTACTGGGCCCAGCCGCGGATTGCGCTGACGGCCTGCTTCCAGCCGCGAAGGTGCTCTTCCCGGTCTGTAATATCCATGCACGGCGTAAACTCGCGATCCATCTCCTGGTTGCGCACCAGCTCCTCCGGTGTCTCCCAGAAGCCGACCGCAAGGCCGGCAAGGCAGGATGCTCCCATCGCCGTGGTTTCCACGCAGGCGGGGCGCCGCACCGGTGTTCCGATCATATCTGCCTGGAACTGCATGAGAAAATTGTTGCGGCTTGCTCCGCCGTCCACCTTCAGAGAGGACATGTGGATTCCGGAATCCTGCTCCATCACCTGCAGCACATCGCTCGTCTGGAAGGCCAGCGATTCCAGTGTCGCGCGGACAATGTGGAACTTGTTCACGCCGCGTGTAAGACCCAGAATGGCTCCTCTTGCATAAGGATCCCAGTAAGGAGCCCCGAGGCCGGTAAACGCAGGAACCACGTAGCATCCGTTGGTATTCTTCACGCGGGTTGCAAAATACTCCGATTCCTCCGAATCATCCAGAATCTTTACCTCGTCGCGAAGCCACTGAATGGCCGCACCAGCAACGTACACCGAGCCTTCCAGCGCATAAGTAACCTTTCCGTTCAGTCCCCATGCAATCGTGGTCAGAAGTCCGTTTTCGGAAAAGACCGGCTTTTCTCCGACGTTCATCAGCATAAAGCACCCGGTTCCATAGGTATTCTTCGCTTCTCCGGGGGCAAAACAGGTCTGTCCGAACAGCGCAGCCTGCTGATCTCCTGCCGCTCCCGCAATCGGAATCGGGCCGCCGAAGAACTCCGGATCCGATTCTCCATAGACGCAGCTGGAGGGCTTCACCTCCGGCAGCATGTTCATGGGAATATCCAGAATCCGGCACAGCTCATCATCCCACTGCAGCGTGTTGATGTTAAAAATCATCGTACGGGAGGCATTGGAGTAATCCGTGACATGAACCTTGCCCTTGGTCAGCTTGTGAATCAGCCAGCTGTCCACGGTTCCGAAGCACAGCTCCCCGTTCTCTGCCCGTTCTCTGGCTCCCGGTGTATTCTCAAGGATCCACCGGATCTTCGTGCCGGAAAAATACGGATCGATGATCAGTCCGGTCTTTCTCCGGAAGCAGTCAATCATTCCGGGACAATTCTTCAGTGACTCCGCATAGTCTGCCGTTCGTCTGCACTGCCATACAATTGCAGGCCCGATCGGCTGACCGGTCTTCCGGTCCCAGACAATCGTCGTCTCCCTCTGATTGGCGATTCCGATTGCCGCGACATCCTGATAGGTCGCGCCGATCTTCTGCATCGCCTCACGCGCAACCGACAGCTGGCTCTGCCAGATTTCATTTGCATCGTGCTCCACCCATCCCGGGTGCGGAAAATACTGCGGAAATTCCTTCTGTGCCACGCTGCAGATGTTCCCCTCTTTGTCGAATAGTAGGCAGCGGTTGCTGGTCGTCCCCGCATCCAGCGCCATAATATACTTTGCCATATTCCCGATCCCCATTTCTTAAGCTGTATGAAAACTTCGCTTCCCCCGGCGCGTTATGCTCTCTTCTCGATATCTCTTATCGCAATGTCTCTTGTCGCAATCACGCTGACACCGGTCCCCGCTGCGTTTTCAATCAGTATATCACCACGCTTCTTCGGTGCCATCACCACCGTGCGATTGATTTCCTTCATCACATCAAACATCTTCTCCTTCGGGATATCCGTTGCTGTTTTGCAGGAAATTCTCTCCTTGTCGCCGCCGGTAATCGCAATGGTCGATGTGACGATCCTGGTCGGATTCGTGACCTCCTTGCGCGCATAAATATCGCCCCTGGGACAGGTATTTCCCTCCACAGAAAGGACCTCATTGCCTTCCATCGTGACCGTCAGCTGACATCCCATCGGGCATCCGATACAGGTTAACCTTCTCTCCTTCACCTTATTTTGCCCCCTCTTCTTCAATGCAGATCGTAATTTCCTTCAGGTCCTCTCTGGCCTCCAGATCCTTCTTCTGCAGAATGATCTGCTCCATTTCACCCGGTGCAAGGATCCGCTTCGGATAGCTCTTTACCTTCTCCTCTCCGTAATAAACGCAGACCGCCGCATTCTGATAAACCGCTCCCACCCGGAAGCGAACTGTCAGATTATCCGGCATTCTGGAAGGATCCACTGCAGAGGGTACTGTATAACGAACACCGCCTCTTGTTTTCAGAGCAATGGTTCTTCCGCTTTCTGCTCCGGCTTCTCCCTTTACATACTGCGCCGCATTCTGCCCTGCACGTTCTGCCTCCTCAGATACGAAGTCCACCAGATCATGTACATGCAGCACATTTCCGCAGGCAAAAACGCCCGGAATGCTGGTTTCCATGCTTTCATTGACATAAGGCCCGCTTGTAACCGCATTGATTTCCACGCCCGCGGATCTCGACAGCTCGTTCTCCGGAATCAGTCCGACCGACAAAAGCAGGGTATCGCAGGTATAGCGCTCCTCGGTCCCCGGAATCGGTTTCCGGTCCGGTCCGACCTCCGCGATGGTAACCGCAGAGATGTGCTCTTTTCCCTCAATGTCTACAACGGTATGGGAGAGCTTTAACGGAATGCCAAAGTCATCCAGGCACTGGACGATGTTGCGCTTCAGGCCGCCGGAGTAGGGCATCAGCTCCGCAACCACCTTGACCTTTGCGCCCTCCAGCGTCATTCGTCTTGCCATGATCAGACCGATATCGCCGGATCCCAGAATCACGACCTCACGTCCCGGCATATAGCCTTCGATGTTCACCAGACGCTGCGCAGTTCCTGCAGAGAAAATACCCGCCGGACGATAGCCCGGGATGTTCAGCGCGCCTCTTGGTCTCTCACGGCAGCCCATGGCGAGAATCACCGCCTTTGCCTGAATCTGCAGAATCCCCTCTTCCCGGTTCATCGCCGTCACCACACGGTTCTCCGAGATGTCCATGACCATCGTGCCCAGCTTGTACGCAATCCCAAGCTCCTTGATCTCATCGATGAACCGGCCTGCATACTCCGGACCCGTGAGCTCCTCTTTAAACCTGCGAAGTCCGAAGCCGTTGTGAATGCACTGATTCAGAATCCCTCCGAGCTCTCCGTCGCGCTCCAGAATCAGAATGTCCTGCACGCCGCTCTTTCTTGCTGCCGCAGCAGCCGCAAGGCCCGCCGGGCCTCCGCCTATGATGACAATGTCTCTCTGTATCATTCTTCCCCAACCTCCTTCGTTCGCTCCAGCACGATGTTGGATTTTCCGCCGCTTTTTGTAATCTCCTCCAGGGAAAGTCCAAGCTCTCTGGCAAGAATATCCATGACCTTCGGGCTGCAGAAGCCGGCCTGACATCTTCCCATTCCTGCACGGGTTCTGCGCTTGATTCCGTCCAGAGATCTTGCTCCCAGAGGCCTGTGAATGGCATCCATGATCTCTCCCTCCGTGACGCTTTCACAGCGGCAGATGATCTGTCCGTAGGCAGGCTTCTCCTGAATCAGGCGGCTGTACTCCTCCACCGAGAGCTTTTTCGGATCCAGAATTCCCTTTCGTTTCGACTTCCAGTCTGCTTTCCTGGGCCACCCGTATTTTCCCTTAATGAGCTCTGCCATGTACTCGCCGATGGCAGGAGCACTGGTAAGCCCCGGCGATTCGATTCCCGCACAGTCAAAGAACCCCGGCGCATCCTCGATTTCCTTCAGAATGAATTCGTGATGATCCTCATGAGCGCGAAGTCCTGCAAAGGAGGTAATGACCTTCCGGAGCGGAAGATCCCGCACGGACATGCCGGCATTTCCGACCACCTGATCCAGCTCCTCCTGCGTGGTTGCAGTCTCTTCCTTGTCCGGGATATCCACAGCCGTCGGACCGACAAGAAGATTCCCGTGAACCGTCGGTGCAACAAGAACGCCCTTTCCAAGCGCGGTCGGCTGCGGGAAGATCGTATGGCTGACATGCTCCCCGGCCTCATGATCCAGAAGAAGGTAATCGCCTCTTCTTGCCGTGATGTGAATTTTCTCCTTGCTGACCATGTTGTGAAGCTGATCCGCATAGACTCCTGCCGCGTTGACCACACATTTTGCCCGGTACTCACCGTTGCTTGTCCGGAGATGCCAGATTCCATCGGCATCGGCATGGATCTCTTCTGTCTTCGTATTAAAGAAGAAATCCACTCCGTTTTCCTTCGCATTCTCAGCCATGGCAATGTTCAGTCCGAAGGGACAAACGATTCCCGCGCTCGGTGCATACAATGCTGCCACCGTATTCTCAGAAAGATTCGGCTCCATCTGCAGCGCCTCTTCCCGGTCAAGCATCCGAAGTCCCGGCACTCCGTTGGCAATTCCCTGCTCATAGAGCTCCTTCAGAGCCTCCAGACGGGTTTCATCCAGACAGACAACGAAGGATCCGTTCCGGCGGAACGGAAAATCAAGATCCTCGGAGAGCTGCTCCATCATCTCATTCCCCCGCAGGTTCATCCTCGCCATCATGGTTCCCGGCTTACAGTCGTATCCGGCGTGCACGATTGCACTGTTTGCCTTGGACGTTCCGCAGCACACATCCTCCTCTTTTTCCAGTACGCAGATCTCTGCCTCATACCTGGACAGCTCTCTTGCGATTGCCGCGCCGGATACCCCGGCACCGATAATGACTACGTCATAAATCATTTTTCCCCTCCTTTATGAAAACCAAATCGTCTGATTTGTTGTGGACACTGCGATGGCCCCCGCATTCAGCGCATGCAGCGTCTCCTGTTTGCTGGTTACCAATCCGCTGGCCATCAAGGGGGCCTTGCAGATTTTCCGGATTCGTTCGATAAAATCCGGGACCAGAATTGCCGGAAGAATCTCTATGATATCCGGCTGAATCTCCGCCTTGCTTTGCTTTTTGATGTTCTCCAAAACCAGAGAATCAATCATGAAGTAACGAAGCACCGTGTTCATTCCCAGCGACTTCGCATACTCGGTGAGATTTCTTCTCGTTGTAATGATTCCGTCCGCTTCGGTGTATTTCCGGATGAAATCAACCGAGACCTCCTTCGGCGCAAGGCCGGAAATCAGATCAACGTGAACGAGAACGGTCTTGTTTCCTTTCTTCAGCCGGTGAACAATGTCGCGAATGCTGATGACATCTCCATACAGCACGAATACCACATCGATGTCTGACTCCAGGCACCGTTTCAGGCCGTCATCGTCTTTGATCGCGGCAACAACCGGGTTGGCTTCCACCAGTTCTATGAATGCTTCTTTTTCCATGCTCTCTTCCTTTCTTCGCACCTTGCCCGTTCCTGCGGCAGCACCCACATCTCGGTTTTACTTCGTAAATCTTTTCGGCTGGTGCTGCCTGATATACAAAATGAGCGCAGCAAAAGTAAACCTCGTCACTTTCGCCACACTCATCATCTCTTCGGCAATTTCAATGTTCGAGGATGTTTCCATCCGCTTGTAAAAACAGTATCACACAAACTTTAGCGGAATACAACACAGTTTTTGCTGCAAATGATGTAAGATAGGGATAGCTTTCGCCGGGGTACCGAGCTAGGCGGGCAGGGAAAGGACGATTACAGATCTATCTATGAATAATGAGACGAAACGGGTGTTCCGGCGGCGTCCGGAGCTGACTTCTTCACAGATCATTTTTTTCGGGTTTCTTGGCGTCATTCTGATCGGAACACTTCTTCTGATGCTGCCGATCGCCACCAGAGACCGGCAGGGGGCTTCCTTTGCGGACGCCTTGTTCACGGTCACTTCGGCAACCTGTGTGACCGGCCTGGTTGTAAAGGACACGGTTACCTACTGGTCGTTGTTCGGTCAGGTGATTCTTATGCTTCTTCTTCAGATCGGAGGCATGGGAATTGTCACCGCTTCGCTCGCGGTTTTCCTGTTCTCCGGAAAGCGGATCAGTCTCCGGCAGCGCAGCACCATGCAGGAGTCGATTTCTGCGGCTCAGGTGGGCGGGATTGTCCGTCTGACCGGTTTTATTCTGAAGACCTCACTGCTTCTGGAGCTTGTGGGCGCGGCTTTTCTGACGCCGGTTTTTGTCCGGGATTTCGGACTTGCAAGGGGCATCTGGTATGGGCTTTTTCATTCCGTATCGGCATTCTGCAACGGCGGCTTCGATCTGATGGGACACCTGGAACCGTATTCCTCACTGTGCTGGTATGTGGCAAACCCGGTGGTCAACGTCACGATCATGCTTCTTATCGTCATCGGCGGCCTTGGCTTTTCTGTCTGGGATGACCTTCGAAAGAATCGTTTCCGTTTCCGCTTCTGCACCATGCAGACGAAGACGGTGCTGACCGTCACCGGCATTCTCATTTTTCTTCCGGCACTGTATTTCTTCTTTTTCGAGCTTGCGGAAATGCCGCTTCCCCAGCGGTTCTGGGGCTCACTGTTCCAGTCCGTGACCATGCGGACGGCCGGCTTCAACACCGTCGATTATGCGCAGATCAGTGAGGGCGGGCTTCTTGTCATGATCTTCCTGATGCTCATCGGCGGATCCCCGGGATCCACCGCAGGCGGTATGAAAACCACGACCTTTGCGGTCCTTGCTGCAACTGCCTTTGCCGTCTTCCGCCGCAAGGATGCCACGCAGATGTTCCACCGCAGGGTCCCGTCTGCTGTCATCCGGAATGCGGTTGCAATTCTCTTCCTGTATCTGACTGTTTTTGTGACAGGCGGCATTATCATCAGCAGACTTGAGGGGCTTCCTCTGATCTCCTGTCTGTTCGAAACCGCTTCCGCCATCGGAACCGTCGGCGTAAGCCTCGGCATCACAAGAGAGCTCGGAACGGTCTCTCGGTTGATTCTTGTGCTGATGATGTTCTGCGGAAGAGTCGGCGGACTGACAGTTGTATTTGCAACCATCTCACCCCGTGCGGGGAGCGAACTCCATTACCCGCAGGAGAATCTGATTGTAGGATAGGCAGGATAACGCTTTTCGAGCGTTACCCCGGAAAGGATAAAAGGATATCGATATGAAAACTTTTTTACTGATCGGACTTGGAAGCTTCGGCAACCACATCGCACGCAAACTGTATGACATGCACCATCAGATACTCGGAATTGACATGGATGAAGACAAGGTACAGCGGGCTCTTCCTTATCTGACAGACGGTCAGATCGGGGACGCCACAGACCGCTCCTTTCTTTCCTCTCTTGGCGTTCAGAATTTCGATGCCTGCATCGTGACCATCGGGGAGAATTTCGAGGCCTCCATCATCTCCGTCGTCCTGCTGAAGGAGCTTGGCGCCCGCAAGATTATTGCCAAGGCATCTCACGGGATCCAGGAACGCCTTCTTCTTCACAACGGCGCCGACGAAGTCATTTATCCCGCCAAGCAGCTCGCGACCTGGACCGCAATCCGCTGCTCCTCCGATAAGATTCTGGATTACTCGCAGCTCGATGAGAATTATTCCATCTACGAGCTCGCCATTCCGGAAAGCTGGGAGGATCAGAGCCTCCTGCAGCTGAATCTCCGCAGTAAATACAGCATCAACGTCCTCGGAATCCGGGAAAACGGCAGGCTTAACATGAATATTGCTCCCGATACGGTTTTCCATACCGGAAGCTCGGTTCTTCTGCTCGGACCGCAGAATATGGTTCAGAAGTGTTTCCGGCTTTAAGCCGGAAACTGCTCCTCCACGTGATGGCAGGCAACATACCGGCCATCTACCTTCTTAAGCTGCGGCTTTTCCTTTGCACACCGCTCCGTCGCATACGGACAACGGGTACGGAAGCAGCAGCCGGACGGAGGATTCACAGGGCTCGGAATCTCTCCCATCAGCATTTTTCTATGCTCCCCGCGGACATGCGGATCTGCCTTGGGAATGGCATCCATCAGAAACTCCGTGTAGGGATGCAGCGGTTTTGCATAGAGATCCTCTTTTTCTGCAATCTCGCAGACATTCCCGAGGAACATCACGCAGATTCGATCCGCAATGAAATTGATCACGGACAGATCATGCCCGATGAACAGGTAGGTAAGGCCGTACTTCTGCTGTAAATCCTTCAGAAGATTCAGAACCTGGCTCTGCACCGACACATCGAGTGCAGACACCGGCTCATCACATACAATCAGCTCTGGCTGCAGTGCAATGGCTCTTGCAATACCGATTCTCTGCCGCTGCCCTCCGGAGAACTGATGCGGATAACGATTCTGGAATTCCACCGGAACACCAACCACCTTCATCAGCTCCAGCACCCTTTCTGTAGTCTCTTCCTTATTCTTGCAGACATGATACGTCTCCAGCGGCTCAGCGATGATATCACGAACCGTCATTCTCGGATCCAGGCTGGCATAGGGATCCTGGAAAATCATCTGCAGCTTCGGCCGAAGCGGTCGGAAGGTCTTCTCATCCATAGAGGAGATTTCCTGATCGTGAAAGGTAATGACACCGTCTGTCGCCGGCAGCATGTGAATCAGGGTCCGTCCAAGCGTCGATTTTCCGCATCCGCTCTCACCGACAAGGGCCAGCGTTTCTCCCTTATAGATTTTCATGCTGACTCCGTTGACCGCATGTACCTTCTGGCCTTTTTTGCCCGTTGGGAATTCTTTATATACGCCTTCCGCATGAAGCAGAATTTCTTTTTCGCTACTCATGTTCACCTCACTCCCGCGTGTCGCTTCCGGCACCGGTTCCTCTACTGTATGGCACATGCCGACCAATGCTCTTCGCCCACTTTTTTCAGAACAGGCTTCTCCTTCCGACATGCTTCCACAGCGCACTCACATCTGGTGCAGAACGTGCAGCCCTCCGGAAGATGCAGAAGGTTCGGCACAACACCCGGAATGGTATGAAGACGCTCCGGATTATTGCCAATGCGGGGAATGGATGCCATCAGTCCTTTCGTATACGGATGCGCGGTATGATCAAACAGCTCACAGGTCGGTGCCTGCTCCACAATCCGGCCGGCGTACATGACATACACATAATCACAGATCTCTGCCACAACGCCCAGATTGTGCGTAATGATCAGAACACTGGTCCCGGTTTCATCCCGCAGCTGCTTCATCAGCCGAAGAATCTGTGCTTCAATCGTAACGTCCAGCGCTGTAGTCGGTTCATCCGCAATCAGAAGATGCGGCTTGCAGATCATCGCCATCGCAATCATCACGCGCTGTCTCAGTCCCCCGGACAGCTCATGCGGATAGCTGTCATAGCGCTTCCCCGCCTCCGGGATTCCAACCTTTTCGAACATGTCGATGACGCGCTTTTTCGCTTCTTCCTTGCCGATCGTCCGGTTATGAACAAGGAGAGTCTCCTGAACCTGCCGTCCCACCTTCAGAACCGGATTCAGACTCGTCATCGGCTCCTGAAAGATCATCGAAATATCATTGCCGCAGATTTTCCGGAGCTCTCTCTCCGGAAGCTTTGCCAGATCCTTTCCTTCGAACAGGATGCTTCCGCCGGCTATTTTGCCCGGATATTTGAGAAGTCCCATGATGGATCTCGCCGTCATGCTCTTTCCGCAGCCGCTTTCTCCGACAAGTCCGATGATTTTCCCCTTCGGGATCGTGATGTTCACACCGTCAACGGCCTTTGCCACACCCTTTTCCGTGTAAAAATATGACTTCAGTTCTTTGATTTCCAGAACATTTTGCTCTTCGCCCATAGTGCACCTTCCTCTCTGATCTGTCGTATTCCTGCCTGCTTCAGCTGTTCTTCATGTACGGATCCAGAACATCGCGAAGTCCGTCTCCGAGGAAGTTGAATGCCAGCACAACCACCATGATGGAGAGACAGGGTGCCAGGCACAGCCAGGGCTGCGTGAACAGGAACTGCTTCGCCTGGTTAACCATCAGACCCCAGGAAGCTGCCGGCGGCTGAACACCGATTCCCAGGAAGCTCAGCGAGCTCTCGGACAGGATGGAGGACGGAACCTCCAGCGTAAACAGGACAATCAGACTGGGAATACAGTTCGGCAGAATATGACGGATCATGATCTTCCATCTGGACACACCGATGGAGCGCGCCGCCTCCACATATTCACTTTCCTTCAGGGAAAGCGTCTGCGAACGGACCACACGGGCAACGCTCGCCCAGTTGATCATCGACAGTGCAAGGAACAGGTTGATGGTGGAGCTGCCCAGGGTATACATGATTACCATCGCCAGAAGAAGAGACGGAATGGACAGCATGATATCTGCGATCCGCATGATGATGACATCTGTTTTCCCGCCAATGTAGCCGGCAAGAAGTCCCAGAATAATTCCGATCACCAGTGCCAGAACACTGGGCAGAATACCGATAACCAGCGAAACGCGCGAGCCGTAAAGGATCCGGGAAAATACATCCCGTCCAAGCTCATCCGTTCCGAAGGGGTGCAGTGCACTCGGTGCCTGCAGACGGTTGATGACGTCCTGCTCCGCCTCTCCGTAGGGAGCAAGGACCGGGGCAAAAACAGATGCAAGAATGATCAGAAGAATGAGAAGCGCCGAGAACGCCGCCAGCTTATTCTGCCTGCACATACGCAGCAGCTTCTCCCGGATTCCGTCCTTTTCTCCCACCTGGCTGATTAGCTCCCGCGATTTTTCTTCCGAAGAAGCTGCCGCGGTTCCATTCTCCAGTGCAGCGATGAGTTCTTTTTTTCTCCGATACGTCATAACGTTCACGCTCCTTTCCGGATTCTGGGATCCAGAACCGAATACAGTACATCGGCCAGGAGGTTTCCTGCAATAACGATCACTGTAGTAAAGATTACGGTTCCCTGCAGAACCGGCATATCCCGGTTGGAAATTGCCGAGGTTGCAAGGCGTCCGATTCCGGGAATTGCAAAGATGCTTTCCGTTATTACGGCCCCGGAGAGCATACTGGAGAGCTGCAATGCCATCATGGTGATGACCGGCAGCATGGAATTCTTCAGTGCATGGAACAGAATCACCTTTCCGCCCATCAGGCCCTTGGCTCTCGCCGTATCAATGTAATCCGCCTGCATGGCTTCCAGAAGGCTGGATCTTGTAATTCGCGCCACACTTCCCGCGCTGTTCCAGCCAAGTGCAACTGCCGGAAGAATCATCGAAACGAGCGTTCCATCGGAGGTCAGAGGGAGCACCTTCCATTTAAATGCAAGGAGATACTGCAAAAGGAGCGAGGTCATGAAAATCGGCATGGATACGCCGAACAATGCCAACCCCATGAACAGATGGTCCAGAAGATGATTCTGTTTGATCGCAGCTATGACGCCCAGAATCATTCCCATCACCCAGGCAAAAACAGCCGCCATCACCGCCAGCTGCACGGTATAAGGGAAAGCTTCCATAATCATGGAGGTTACGCTTCGATTGTATTTGTAGCTCTGTCCCATATCGCCGCGCAGGAGCCCTGCCAGATAGGTGAAGAACTGTTCCATCATCGGCTTATCCAGATTCATGGACTTGGTCAGGCGGTCAATGGTTTCCTGATTGACATGCTCCCCGAGAAGCGTCGTCACCGCATCGCCCGGCACCACCCGCAGCATGATAAAAATCAGAAGGATGACACCGATCAGAACCGGAATGGTCCCGAGGATTCGTTTTACGATCTGTTTCATGTTTACCTCTTCTCCGGACGTTCTCCGATACGCAGAGGGTTCCGGGCCTGTCCTCGTGGACAGTACCCGGAATCCATCTGTTTTTCATGAAGTCCGGCTCCGGCAGATTCTGCCGGTCCGTTTTCTGCTTCTGCTGTCTTTGTGCTTACTCTGCCATCGTTACACCGCTGATGTTGAAATCACTGTAGCCAGCCCAGTGGGGTACAAACTTTGCAACACGGTCACTGATAACGAACAGGTGCGTGCGGCCGAACAGCGGAACCCATGCGGCATCGTCCTGCACAATCTTCTTTTCCAGTGCATCGTACTCGGCAAGGCGCTCGGTTTCGTCTGTAATCGCTCTTGCTTCTTCGACGCGCTTCATGGTGTCTTCATCCTTGTAGTTGATGCTGCGGATCTTCGTCTTCTCGTCGTTGCCAAAGAAGGTGTAAATGAAGTTGTCGGGATCGTTAAAGTCTGCAGTCCAGGTTGCCACGAAGGAATTCATCTCGCCGGACTTACGAAGTGCCAGCCAGCTTGCTTCGTCATAGGAAACAATGGAGGCGTCGATTCCGATTGCCTGCAGGTTTGCCTGTACCATCTGAAGAACCAGCGTCACACTGGAGGATGCTGAGCTGTCTGCTGCAAGCTCCATCTTGATTTCTCCGTCCGTATAGCCGGAATCCTCAAGAAGCTTCTTCGCTGCATCCGGATCATATTTCAGCCAGCCCTGATTCTCCTCCGAGTAGCCGATCAGGCCCTTCGGATAAATGCCGTCGCACAGATTTCCATCGCCGCTGTATACCGTATCCAGAATGCTCTGACGGTCAATGGCCATCTGAATGGCCTTCCGGACATTGACGTCTCCGAGATACGGATCATCCTCATTCAGAATCAGGTAGGTCGTAGCAAGACGGTTGGAGGTAACAATCTTATCCGCATACGCGGTCTTGTAGGTAGATTCCACAACCGAGGAATCCAGATCATCGCAGTCCAGAATGTCGATCTCGCCGTTCTGGAACATCATGTTAATTGTCGATGCATCCGGAACGATCTGAATGTCGACCTTCTTTGCGCTGGGAGCTTCCCCCCAGTACTCCGGATTGAGCTCAAGCTCCATACCGCTGTCTCTGGTCCAGTCGGTGATCACATAAGGACCGGAGCCGATGGCTGCCTTGTAGTCATTTCCATAGTCATCGCCTGCAGCTTCCACCGCAGCCTTCGAATAAATACAGCCTGCCGGGGTTGCCAGCTCATACAGGAAGCCTGCAAAAGGATAAGCGAGCGTAATGGTCAGATTCGTATCGTCCTCCACCGAAATGCCTTCCACGGTGTCATCATAGCTGTAGCCTTCCTGCTCGATGTACTCGTCTGCACCCAGAATGCAGGAAGCAAAATCCGTATTCACACTGGTGTCCAGTCCGAGAAGACGAACCAGAGAAAATTCCACATCTCCTGCCGTAAGCGTCGTTCCATCGGAGAACTTCACATCATCACGAAGGGTAAAGTGATAGGTCAGTCCGTCATCGCTTACGGTATATTCCTTGACAAGACTCGGAACCAGCTCTGTTGAGCCGTCATCATTCAGCTTGATTTCAAACAGACGGTCAAACACGTTCATCGGAATCATGTAGTTTGCACTGGTTGTCTGAACATCCAGTGTCTGAATGTCCGCGGTCCATGCCAGATGAAGCGTTCCTGCGTCATCACCTGCAGCCGCCTCTGCGCTCTCCGCAGTATCTGCCGCCGCGCTTTCCGCTCCCGTAGATGCCCCGGTCGAATCTGCCGCGGTATCTGCGGTTCCGGATGCCCCGCAGCCCGCCAGCATGGCGGCCGCAAGAGCAAAACTAATTGCTGCGCTCCAGTGTTTTCTCATAATGCTTGCTCCTCCTCTTTGAAAGATACGAAAAAGGACGTCGTTTTCCTGCGAAAACGACGTCCTTGCCGAATCAATCCTGATTTCTGAAGTCTCCGGACCAATCCGAAGCTTCCTCCATTCGATTGTATACATGTATTCATCTCTCGGTAACCAATTTTATAGCACTCCTTTTTTTCCGCGTCAATCTGTTTTTCATATCTTTTTTGTATCTTTTTTGTATCTTTTTCGCAACGGACGCTTCCTGCAATTCCTCTTCCTTATCCCGTTCGAAAGCTATAAGATAGATTGCAGGAGGCATCTATATTATGAATATTCGCGATTACGGTTATCAGATCGGGTCTGGAAAAACAGGACCCCATAATAAAATCACCGATGTGCCGGGAGTCCGCGTGGGACACTGCACCGTGGATCAGGACGATGTCCACACCGGCGTCACTGTCATTTTCCCCTGCGCCGGAAACGCTTATGAAGAAAAGCCGGTTGCAGCCGCCTATGTGCTGAACGGATACGGCAAGACCGCAGGAACCCTGCAGGTCGAGGAGCTTGGCTGTCTGGAATCCCCCATTGCTCTTACCAATACCCTGAATGTCGGAAAGGTGACGGATGCCCTCATCGGCTATATTCTTCATCAGGAAGAGGAGCGCGGCAGAACCGTCCGCAGCGTCAATGTACTGGTCGGAGAAACCAATGACTCCCAGATCAGCAACATCGGAAAGCGGGCGGTGGAAGAGGAGCATGTCCTTGCCGCCATCGCGGATGCGGACCGGAACGATCCTGATTTTGCCCAGGGCGATGTCGGGGCAGGCCGGGGAACCATCTGCTGTGACTTAAAGGGCGGCATTGGCTCTGCTTCACGCATCATTCGTTTTGCCGGACACAATTACACCATCGGCGTCCTGGTCCAGTCCAACTTCGGAAGTCTTGAGAATCTCTCCATTTGCGGTGAGCCTGTCGGAAAAAGGATCCGGAAAACTCTTCGCGCGGCATCCACTCCCGATGTCGGCTCCATCATGATGATCCTCGGGACCGATCTTCCGCTCTCCTCCCGGCAGCTGAAGCGTGTTCTGAAGCGTGCTGTGGTCGGTCTTGTCCGCACCGGCTCCTACATGGGAACCGGCTCCGGTGATATTGTCCTTGGCTTCTCCAACGGAAATCTTCTCGGTGACTGTTGCGGAAGCGGATTTACGGAATTGAAAATCTTCCCGGAGGAGCGGATCAATCGCGTCTTCACTCCGGCCGCCGAGGCGGTTGAAGAGGCCATTCTTAATTCCATGACCAACGCACAGCCCGCGGTGAAATTAAACGGAGAAACCGTACACTCTCTGGCAGAGTTTCTGACAGAAAAGAAATAGAAAACAGCGAATTCATTTTGAAATCAGAAAGGAAGATGACTATGAAGCTTTTTATCAGCTCAGATATCGAAGGAACCTGCGGCATCAATGACTGGGACGAGACCGAAATCGGAAAGCCTGGCTATGACCGCTTTGCCATGCAGATGTCCCGCGAAGTGTCCGCTGCCTGCAGCGGTGCACTGGAGACCGGTAAGGTGGAGGACATTCTGGTCAAGGATGCCCACGACTCTGCACGCAACATCATCGGCGATGAGCTTCCCGAGGGCGTACACCTCATCCGCGGCTGGGTGACCAATCCCGGCAGCATGATGTCAGGTGTCCGCCAGTGCGATGCGGCGGCAATGACCGGCTACCACTCCGGTGCGTATTCCATTGGAAATAACCTGTCTCACACGATGAATCTGCGCAACCAGTACATTGAAGTCAACGGCAAATATGCCAGCGAGTTCATGCTGAACTCCATGTTCGCCGCTTATTACGGGATCCCCACGATTTTCGTCAGCGGAGACAAGGCTCTCTGCGAAGAAGCGAAGGAGCTGATCCCGGAAATCACCACCGTTCCGGTCTTCGAGGGATGGGGCACCTCTACCATTTCCATTCACCCCAAAACAGCCATCCGCCTGATTCATGACGGCATGAAGGATGCCATTTCCAAGGATCCCAGGACCTGCCTGATGACTCTTCCGGAGCATTTCCATGTGGAAATCGAATTCAAGGACATGGAAAAGGCGCAGCGCGGCTCCTATTATCCCGGAGTCACCCGCGTTGGAAGCAAGCGGATTGCATTTGATTCCGAGGATTACTACGAAGTCACGCGCACCTTATATTTCATTCTGTAAGCACTCCCTGCCCGCTATACCGACAGGTGCCAGATTCCGTTCGAGATGCCATCCACGCCTGCAAGAAACATGGCAAAAAGGACCATCAGCACCATAACCGCCATTGCCGCCTTATCGTATTGGATCCGGTCTCCGGAGAGAACACAGGAGAGAAGGATCTCGATCCCGAGAAGGATGAAAATCGTCGGCCAGAGGTGGAAGACAAATGACAGCGGAATCATTTTCCAGAGGACGGCAAGCAGATAGAGAACGCCTGCGGCGACGAGAACCACGCCGCAGGTGATGCTTCCTACCCGATGGACATAACGATCATTCTTCTGCATCCTGCTCCTTCTTTCCCCGAATCATACGGACGCCAATCCAGATCAGAACCACAGACGCAAACACACGCGGAATCACATCATGGATTCCCCAAAGGGAATTCCGGATACCGGGTAAAATCTGTCCCAGGTATTCCGTTCCGGAATCCAGAATAATCCAGCAGCCGCAGACAATCAGCGCCGCAGCCAGTACGCGGTTGTATTTCTGTCCGCTTAAGCCAAGCTTCTTCAGACTCTCCTCCGTAATCAGATATTCATCCTCCGCCTCAGCGAACTCCTCATCCGACATGTGTGCCATATTCCTTGCATGGAAAAAGGCATACACATAAATCACCAGGGCGAAGATCATAAAAGCGCCGCTCCCGAAAATGCTCGAAACAAACGCCGTGATCGCAAACAATGCAAGAAGACTTACACCGTTCTTCATAAATCCCCAGTACATCTCGGCACAGCCGGGAATAAAGGAGAAAACAAAGGTCATAAATGCATTCTTTTTCTTTCTCATGTTATCCTTTCCTGCCGCAGAAGGGCTGCGGCACCTGGTTTCCATTCAATCTGCCTGATTTCAGGTGAAAACGCCTGGCCTCCATTCCCTTAGCTCAGGCCCTCAAGATTTCTGCGGGAGGCTGCGTCCGCGCGGCTGTTGATCGCCGCAGGAAGCAGCTGATCCGTCACCGACCGGACTGCTGCACCAACCTGAAGATTCTTCTCATACATCCAGGTTCCCACACGGTCCTCTCTTCTCTTCGGCGCTTCATTTTGTTCCGTGCGATTCCACAGATCAGAAATTTCAGGCCTTCTGCCATTTTCCGAAATGCCGGAAGTCATTCGGCTCTCAAGCGGCATGACGGTCAGAAGAAGAATGGCCGCCGCCACAACCGTAACAATCTGCCAGGTTTTCATTCTGACGCAGTTCATCTGGTTGATGGTTCTGCGTCTTCGGAGCTCCCCGAAGACCTCCCGCTTCAGAAAGGATGGCGCAGAAATCATCGCACTTTTCTCCGTCTCTTCCATAAGAAGATCCAGCTCTTCCTCGCTCAGATACGGAAGCCGGTCCCGCTGATGGCTGTCACTCCTTGTCATGTTGCATTCCTCCTTTCCTCCCGGTAAATCGTTCGAAGCATCTCTCTTGCACGGTAGATCTGCGTGTTCACGGTCTTCGGATTCATCTGCAGCCTTCTCGCAATTTCTCCCGGAGACTCCTCCTGATAAAAGTACAGGCAGGCGATCCGGTTGTACGGAGGCTTCAGGCCTTCGCACCTCTCCCGAAGCGTTTCCCGCGCACTCCGCTCCAAAACCTCGCTCTCCGGCGTTTCACGCCCTGCCGGCTGCCGGTCCAGTACCTCCGATTCCTGCGGCTGCGTTTTGTATTCCGCAGATCTCAGATAATCAATGCAGCGGTTCGCTGCGATCCGGCACAGCCATCTCTTCTCCGCTCCCGGCGGAGCATCCGCATGGTGCCGGAACGCCGACAGGAACGTATCCTGTGCCAGGTCCTGCGCTGCAAAATAATCCCCTGTCATCTTGTAGCAGACAGAAAACACCAGATTCTGATATTCATCCATCCACTGTGACAGCTTTTCTTCTGCATTCGTTCCGGCTCACCTCCTCTCCTTTGTCGCTCTTTCGATGCATCTGTAAATCATAACGAAAGAGTACCGCGAATTTCTTCAAAATTTTTAAATCAGATCCGAAAAATAAAATTTTTCCCAAGGGAAAAGAGCGCTGACAGGAAAATCGTCTTCCTGTCAGCGCTCTTTGTCAATCAATCCGTTGTACTCTGTGCCCCACCTTCAATATTACCCACAATTTGCATTCTTTCTGTTTCAAATTTCTGCAAAGCTTCATCCAGAGATTTCCGACCATTCAGATATTCCAGGATGATCTCATCCAGACAATCTGAAATTTCCGAATAATGCGGGATTCCCATCGGCTGTGTCATAATAATTCGATTCGAAAAGAACTGATCCGTCCCTTCTTTCCCGATTTCTCTCAGATAGGTGTTCTGAACCTCCTTCGTCAGATAGGCCGGTATCATTCCGCAGCCTGTCAGTATCTCCGCGCCCTCTTTCCCACACAAAAATTCCAGAAAAGAAAACGCCCGCTCCGGATAGCGGCAGGTACTTGAAATTCCCACATACTGGAATCCGCCAATCGTCGTATTCTCTTCCATCCCTTCAAGAACCGGAAGCGATGTGACCTTCCAATTGATCTTGCAGTTTCCCTTCTTCTCATCCTCCAGCAAGGCGCTCGCCGCCCATTCTCCATTCGGCATCATTGCGAACGCTCCGTTCTCAAAAAGTTGAGTATAATCCGCGTTGTCCCCTTCCTGTTCCTCCGGTGAAATATGGGACTGATCCTCATTGTAAATCCGATTCATAAACGCCATTGCCAGACGAAGCTCTTCCAGATCATCCGAATTGCAATACCAGGAATTCTGCGTTGCGATCAATGGCAGATTCCATTTTACCCAGTAACCACCATAGGGAATTTGCAGCCGTTCCTGAAGCTGCAATGCCAGCTCCGCATATTCGTCCCAGGTCAGCTGCCCGGGCTCTGAAAGCCCGGCTTCCCGAAACATATCTGCGTTATAAAACAGGGCCCATGACGTCCTTCTCGTCGGTAGAACATAGCTGCGATCACCAATCTTGCTGTAATCCCACAGGGACCCGTATTTGCTGATATCCATGCTACTGTTCCGAAGATATTCTGTGAGATCCAGTATGGTTCCCTGCTTCGCATAGTCCGTAATGATTGCGTTGTTGCGAAGGTCGATCAGGTCAACAGCGCCCCCGTGATCCAACGCCTGGTCTACAGCATCTTCGTACTCGCTGCTGGTGATAACACGCAGTCGTATCTCCGTTTCATTCTGCATGTCATTAAATGCCTCTACCACCTTCATCATGTAAGGCTGTTCATCACTCCATATATAAAAATCCAGAGTGACATGCTCGTCGCCCTCCAGTGCCACCGCCTCTGCAGTACTCAGAGAATCCATCTGTTCCGTTTTCCGGCACGCGGTAAGGCTCACGCTGCAGCACAGAAGAATAATGATCAGTATACTGTTTACGCCGCTTCTGTTTATCCTGTGAATCATCGCTCCCCTTCCGCCCGTCAAACGCTTTCCTCCGACCGCGATAACACTATCTTCGAATTCTATTGAAAACTCCAGATCCGCTCCTGCTTCCCGCCAACAGAGCCATGGAAAAAATCCTCCAGGGTCGGATCCTGCCTTCCGGGGCATTTCCACCCAAATCCATAAGACACATCATACCCCAAAGCCGCCGTCTTGTAGATCGTTTCCTTTTCTTTGTTCTCCACCCGGTTTCCGACAAAATCTCTCAGGACTCTCCAGTCTTCGCTGCAGAACATATGCCCGCCTTCGCGATAATGAAGTGCACAGTTCTCTTCTGCTCCAAGAAAACGATATACTTCTGCCACGGCATACCAGGAAATCTGTGTTCCGAACGGATTACTCCACTGATCGTCCAGTCCCTCCAGCACGATGAGCGGTCTCGGCGCGATCACAGCCCCGATGAAATGAGCATCAAAATCAAGCCTGTTCTCCTCCCAATGCGCACACGCGGTCTCCTTATTTCCATACTTTCCGAAATCATCAACAAACCAGTAGGCCATGCCATCCTCCCGCATAAGCCAGCCGTTTGTCTCTACAAATCCAAGACCATCTCCCAGCCGGTTGCCGGAATAACGGTTACTGGCCATTCCGCCGCAGCCGGATCCTACTGCGGCACAAATCGTAAAGCGCTCATCCATAACGGCACAGCAAAGAGCCGTCTTTCCATATCTGGAATGCCCTGCACTGATCACACAGGAGGAATCCACATACGGCTGCATCAGAAGATAATCCAGCGTTCTGCTCTGCAGCCACGCCCACATCGCAATGACCTTCCAGGTATATTCCGGATAGGTCTGATAGCAGCTTCCTCTCTTATAATCAAAATCATCCGGAGCAGGTTCCGTCGGATCAAATACCACAACGCAGTAGCCTGCCCGAATGGACTCCTCCGCTGCCTTTGCATTCACATAGGAAGGAACAATTGCGGTCTTATGCTTTTCTCTGTCATTCGGACGAAGAACGATGATTCGGAACGTAATCTCACCCTTGGGACCAAAATACAGTCGGATATTTTCCTCGATGCCCGCTCCCTCCAGAAGTTCTTTTTTACTAATCGCCTCTTCCCGGTAAAACGGCGGCGCCGGCGGTACCGTACCGTATTGATAGCGAATCAGCAGGGATTTCAGATATTCCCGCTGCTTCTCCCACTCTTTCGGGTTCTCTACAAGCTTTCCCTCGGCATTTAAAAACGGATTCGGAAGCTCCCAGCCTTCCTTATATTGTTTCATATCGTACTCCTTCCTGCAGTTCTGTCCGATATTCTGCAGCTCTTACCGATCCTGATACGCAAATGGCAGGCAGTCAAGAAAACACATCAACCATCTGTATTCTCTTAACTTCCCTGCCATTTTTCTTACTTCTTATTTTTTTTGGTTTTCAACAAGCTTTTCTGATTACTCCGGAAGCATCTCCGCATCGCCATACAGATTATTCCATGCCTGCTCTCTCTCATCCTGAATTGCCTGGCCGCCTGCAGAGAGATAGTCATTCATTCCGTTCTCCCAGGTGCTTTCAAACTGATCCACCGGGCAGGACATTGCAGTGTCCAGAAGGACATCACGCTTGCTGGAAAGAGTGGTTCCCATTCCATTCTCTGCGGAAATGGATCCGCACTTGGCATTTTTGTTGACTCTCTTGTCTGTATCTGCCAGCTTATAAGCCTGCTCTACGTAAGACGGATCAATTTCCGGATAGTTGTAGGCAATTGCCTTAACCGTAGCATCCGCATCCTGAAGCTTCATTCCGTTCACCGTGATCGTCAGATAGTAATTCTGTCCGGAAATCTGCTTGTCATCTCCGGTAGCTGTGAGCGTCTCAACAGCACCTTCTTCATTTACCTTGTGATTTACACCCTCATCACCAATCTGCAGATACTCAATGGTTGCAGGATCGCTGATAAAATCAATATACAGAAGGCTTGCAAGAAGATTGTCATTGGTTGACGGGAAGAAGATGTGACGATCGGTCTGGCTGATCGACCACTTGGTATAGTTCCCGTTCTTGTCTTCGAAGCAGTCTACCGGGATGTATGCCGCATCCTCTCCGACATGCTTCTTCAGATTTGCCTGGTAGCTGTCTGCGCCGCCACGATAAGGCATATCCCAAATATGAGTAAATGCACCTACATAGCCGGCCTTAATCATATCGTCCTCTGTGGTATCTCCACTCGTATACAGAGCAAAATCATCCCACATCAGATCCTCGTTGTACCACTGGTTCAGAAGCTTGATCGCTTCCTTTGTTCCATTCTGCGTAAGAAGACGATCATCAAAGCCCTTTACATAGTATTCCTTGTCCGTAACATCGGGATCCAGGCAGCTGCCAATCAGCATTGCTGCTCTCCAGCCCACATCATAGCTGACCGAGAACGGAATCATTTTATCTGCATCCTTGCCAAGAAGAACATCCGCATTATCACGGAAGGCAACAATCGTCTGGTAGAATTCTTCCGTTGTTGTCGGTACCTCAAGACCAAGCTTCTTCAGCCAGTCCTCACGAATAAAGGAAAGCTCACGGTTATTGACCGCCATTTTGCCTTCCAGGGCCCACAGGGAGCCTGTGGTCGGATCCTGATCCCAATATATATTGGTCTCTCCCAGCCAGTCCCACATGTTGGGAAGATCAGCTTTATACTTCTCAACCGCTTCGCTGAGGTCTGCAACTCCTCCCATATCCGCATAGGTCTGAATGGTTGCATAATCAAAGGTATAGCAAATATCCGGTGCGGAGCCTGCTGCCAGAAGGTTATTGATCTGCTCTGTCTCATTGGATCTCGGAACCGCTACAAACTCAACGTCAACATTGTGCTGCTCCAGCATCTGATCCTTGATGTACTTATTAAATTTGTTGGTCTCATGAGAAGTTTCACTGCCCTGAGATCCATCATCCCAGACCTCAACCGTAATGTGCTGCGTCTCTGCAAACTTCCCGTCTGTCAGTTCCGAGGTGCTCTCCGCAGCTTCTGCAACAGCTTCCCCGGTTTCATCAGCGGCACTTGAAGCCCCCTCCGACGTCTGTCCGGCCTGGCTGCCTCCGCATGCCATCAACGGAACGCTCACCGTTACTGCCAGTAATAATGCCATCAGTTTCTTTTTCATTGTCCCCTCCTTAAATATAAGATTGTTATTGAGAAATGCCGTTCAGCATTTACTTCCGCAGAATTATTCCTTTACAGCTCCCACCATCACGCCGTGGATAAAATACTTCTGAAGCCATGGATAAATCAGAAGAATCGGAATGGTGGAAAACATTACGATCGCTGCCTTCAGGGAATCCGAAAGTCCGGGTGCCGAGAATCCCTGCTGTGTGGCAATCTCCACACGGTTAATGTTGTTCAGAATGTTGTAGAGAAGCAGCTGCAGCGGATAATACTTATCATCGTTCATGTACATCAGCGCATCCGAATATCCATTCCATCGTTCTACCGCGTAGAACAGCGTGAGCGTTGCCAGAACCGGTTTGGATACGGGAAGATATATTTTCCACAAAATAGTCGCATAGCTGGCTCCATCAATCTGCGCCGACTCGCATAAGCTCACCGGAATTCCGTACAGGAAATTCCGCATAATGATCATGTTGAAAACGCTCAGGCATGTCGGAAGGAGCAATACCAGCGGATGATTCAGCAGTCCAATCTTCTGGAACAGAAGATAATTCGGAATCGTTCCTGCATTAAAGAACATCGTGATGGTAATGAGGACATTGATCGCTCCCCGCCCTTTCAGTTCCTTAAAGATCAGCGGATACGCACAAAGCGTTGTCATTGTCAGGGCCAGAAGCGTAAACGTCACTGTCAGAAGCATCGTCCACCCAAAAGCCCGGATATAGGAAGAGTCTCCAAGCACGTAGCCATACGCCTCCAGATTGGTCCCAACCGGCCACAGATACACCTCATGGCGAACCAGGGCTTGTGAAGAGCTTAGCGATCGTGCCAGCAAATTCACCATCGGCAGCAGACACGTAATCGAAATCAGTATCGCCACTGCCGTAATCGCTACATCCTGTGCTTTTTGCTTCCTGGATTTAATCAACCCCTGCTGTTTTTCTATTTTCATTTCGATTGTCCCTCCCGCTTTACCAAAGTCCTCTCTCTCCAAGTTTCCTGGAGATCGCATTTGCACTGAGGAGGAAGAATACTCCAACTACAGACTGAAACAGACCAACTGCCGTTGTCAGTGAGAACTGAAGGCCGCGAATGCCTCGTTCATAAACAAAAATGGAGAGTACGGTGGACCAATCCTTGACCAGATTGTTCTGCAGTGCGAAAGGACGGTCAAAATAGCTTCCCATGATATTTCCAATGGACATAATCAGCAGAATCACGATGGTTGATTTGATTCCCGGCAAAGTAATATGCCAGATCTTCTGCCATCTGTTTGCCCCATCCACAGCTGCTGCCTCATACAAATCCGGGCTGATTCCTGCAATTGCAGCCAGATACACAATGGAATTCCAGCCAAAGCTCTGCCAGACACCAAGTCCAACGTAGGTTCCCACCCAATGTGCAGAGTCATTCAGGAACGGAACCGAAGCACCTCCCAGTCTCTGAATGGCCATGTTGATCAGTCCCGTAGACGGCGCAAACAGCTGAAGTGCCAGGCCGTAAATGATAACCCACGAAAGGAAGTGGGGCATATATACAATGGTCTGTACCGTTTTCTTAACCCTCTTAAACGGAATCTCATTCAGGATCAGTGCGAATATAATCGGAATCGGAAATCCAACCAGAAGATCGAGCACATTCAGTACCACGGTATTACGCAGAGCCCGCTGAAAATCTCCGTTGGAAAATGCCTGAATAAAATATTGAAATCCTGCTTTGTCCGCCCATGGCATCTCCCACAGACTCTGTACAATACTGTATTTTTTAAATGCAATCAGCACATACGCCATGGGAACATACTTGAAAATGAGCAGGTACAGAAGCGGTAAGGCCAGCATCAGATAGAGCTGCCAGTAGCGCTTCAGATATGTTCTCCGCGTACTCTCTTTCTTTTGAATTGTTCGAATCGCTTTCACTTTTCTTCCCCTCCCCTTGGAACTGCGTTTCCGATACTGCGATCATAGGAGGTTTTATCTGCCACCGGCAGGTTGAAGATTTTTCAACCTGACAGTTTGAGTATTCATGTTAAAATAGACAAGATAGATAGATTGATACGAGAAAGCATCGCAGTCACTATGTTCATCTTTTTAATTGTTCTGATTTTTCTTACACTTTTCATCCTGTTCCTTGGGAACAAAACCGGTAACTCCTCCGGACAGCTTCACTTTATCCCTGTTCTGATTGCATACGTATTTTCTTTTCTGACGGTAATCCTTTTCTTTTCCCGTCAGATTTACTATGTAAACATCATTGATTCTTATTTCATGCTTCCGGATTTTCTCTGGCGTTTCTTTTTCTTCCTTCCGATCAAAACGCTTCCTTTGATCTGTCTGGTGAACTTCTGTTCCGTTTCCATTCCGGCAGTTTCTGTCTGGTATGCCAACCATCTGAACCATAAGAAGAATCTCTTTTTCCCTGTCCTTGTTCTGGAAATAGTGATCTTTCTTTTCTTCCTTCCGCATGTACAGGAGCGCGTGTATTACGCACTTTATCCCTCGGTCTGCACCATGGGCCAATACCATGGGCTGATGGATCTGCTGACCGCTCTTGTACGTATAATCAACTGCCTGATCGTTTTCATGTCATTTCTCCAGTTTCTATGCCACCACCTGCACTATCCTTCCATCGGAGGCATTCGTTTCACCTGGATTGCCAGCGACATTTGCCATCTGGCTCTCAGCAGCGGGTATCTGCTTCTGCTTTCTATTTTTCCAAGAAATGTTCTTGCCTTTTCCAAGCTGACCAGAACCTGTTCGCTGATGGCGCTTCCGCTTCTTGGCAAGGATCGTTTCTATCAGTTTCTTCCATACCTGTGGACTGCATTTCTGGTTGTCCTTTTCATCTGCCTTGCCCGTCTGATGCATCTGCACCTTATGGCATCCACCTGCGAGCTGGAGATTTCACGACAGCTTGCAGATTCCGAGAATATCAGCCGCGTCTTCTGTCACTACATAAAAAATGAGATTCTCTCTCTCAGAGCGGAGGTAAAAGCCAGTCAGGACACCCCGGGAAGCCGGGAAGAGCTGATACTGCATCTGGACCGGATTTATGCACGAATGGATCAGATTCATCAGACCAGCAAAATTACACAATTATCGTTTCATACCGAAAATGCCATCGATTTGATTGAACAGGCACTGGAAGAAAAAGCGCAGTTATTATCGGATTACAGCATTCATCGTTCGTACGTAGCCCCCTGTATCAGTATTCTTGTAGACAAGGATTATTTTCTGCAGGTATTAATCAATATCATTGCCAATGCCGCAGAAGCCATGCGATCCAATGTACGACCCGGAGAATTGACGGTTTCCTGTGAAAAAACAGATCAGCAGATTATCATCATGATCGGAGATAACGGGAAGGGAATTTCTCAGAAGAATCTAACCCAGATCTTTGCCCCGTTTTTCACGACACATCCGTTCAGTCAAAATTGGGGAATCGGGCTCTCGACTTCTTATAAAATTATGCAACTGCATTCCGGTTCCATTAAGGTTACAAGTGAGGTCGGAAAGGGAACCACCTTCTATCTCCTGCTCCCGGATCTCAGTTCCATTTTGTAGAAAGAGGCTTTTCATGATTAAGGTTCAGATCGCGGAGGATCTCCCTTCCATTCGTCAGCAATATGTAAATGACCTTCAGTTCTATCCGGATATCTCTGTCATTGCCGCAACAGATACCATGCAGTCCACCGTAGATGCTGCTCTTCAGCTGCATCCCGATGTCATATTAATGGATATCGAAATGGATTACAGAAATGCCGGTATTATGGCCAGCAAGCTGATTCTGACTTCCTCACCTGACACAAAAATCATCATTCTCACTGTCTATGAAGAGGACAGGGACGTCTTCAGTGCCTTTCAGATCGGTGTCTGCGACTACATTCTGAAGAATTCCTCCGTCAGTGAAATCCACTCTGCCATCATTGATGCATACCACGGAAATTCACCGATCCGTCCTGTGATCGCCACCAAAATCCGTTCCGAATTCAAGCGCATGAAGGAAACGGAATACAGCCTGCTGCTCAGCATAAACCGTCTTTCCTCTCTTACTTCTTCTGAAATAGCAACCCTGAAGCTTCTTATGAAGGGATATTCCCGAAGTGAGATCTGTGAACTCCGCGTCATCGAAGAGTCCACCATTAAGTCACAGATTCGCAGTCTCCTGCGAAAATTTGAAAAGAAACGGGTTGTACAGGTCATTGAAGAAATCCAGGATCTGCATCTGGAAGAATATATTGACCGGCTTTGATTGTGTTTGGACGCCGCCGGGCGCACGCCAAAAAATCCCTCTTCTCTCCGTTTCCGAGAGAAGAGGGATTCCCTTTATTATTCCTATCTGTACAACTCCGCCTGATTCATTCGGTTCCGGAAATGATACCGTTCGGTCCAGGCGATTCAGACCATCCGGCTCCAGGCATCCTCCGTTGCAAACGGTCCGGGCATTGCCGCAGCCTCACGATGATCACCGAAGTAATCCTGATTGAAAATGATCTCCGAGCCATCCGGATTCTCAAAGCGCTCTTCCGGCTCAAAGGCCATTCCCAGATCGCCGGTGCTGATCACACCGTCTGAGATCCCGGCAGCATAGGCTGCAAGATTTGTCTTAAGCTTAAGTCCGTCTGCCGTCTCCTCCAGAGAAAGCTCCGGAATAAAGCTGTCGTCCACAACTGCGTTCTGCTCCTTTTCCCAGGGCTTTGCACCTCCCAGATATACATTACCCTTCGCCCACACCGGGAGATGGGAATAATATCTGTTAGGATACGGATTGTCCGATCCCATGCCGCAATAGCCTTCAAACTGCTTCTTCCACTCATCCTCCGTGGGATACTCGTCATAGACAAAGGTACCCACATTGAAATTCATGGTATCCCACATTCTCGCATTCGGATCCTCTGCGTTTTCCACCGCAGTCTGCACCTCATGGAAGAAGGGAAGAACCGGTCTCTGAACGAAAATATTGTTGCAGAAGCGTACATCCCCATGCAGGAAGGACATAAATCCGATTACGCGCGTTCCATGAATGGCGTGGTACGGCGTGTAGCGCTGCGACTTGATGTCCGGTGCTCCGTTGTCCGTTCCGGTTCCGATGCAGGTAAGAGATCCTGCGAACAGGTTGTGAACAAACGCGCCGCCCTGCGAAGCAAACTTGATGGAGCGCTCCGACAGGAAAATATTGTTGTCTACCAGCGTCGGTCCGTGGGACACCTCTACAAACAGATCCTCTCCCAGGGAGCCAAGGAATTCGCCAACGTTGTCGGAATTCAGTCTCGTCTTGTCAAAGCCAAGGCTGTTGTCATACATCAGGTTCTGCGTCACGCGGGTTCCCTGCGCCTGCCAGTCAAGCCAGATGCCTCTCGTGCAATGGTGAATCCGGTTTCTGCGGAAAATAACATCAATGGCCGCGTGCATCTTGATTCCGCCGATTTCCGCGCCGGCAAGGTTCTGCTTGTTGTTGATGTTGTAAATGTGGTTGTCCTCAATGATCGAGAACACACCTCCCAGATGACCGACAATGCCGGTCTGTCCACAGTCATGAATCGAGCAGCGGCGAATGATGTGACTGCCGATGTGCTCCTTGTCCCAGTTCTATAAGCGAGGAAGAATCATCCCTGCGAGAAAATTCTTATCTGCAGAGATGAAATAAGCATCGCCGAGGGGCCCGCGTTCTCGGAATTGCCCTTTGGTGAGATTTGAAATCCCACAACTCTTGGGATTGACCCTTTTTAATATACTTCGAATCATGTTCTCAGCCGCTTTTTAGAAATTCCACATTTCTGCGCAAGCGCCAGAAAATCATTTCGATGTATATTTCTCTTCTTTCCATGAACGGTAAGTGCCATCTGATCAGGTATCATCTCAATCCTTCGGACTGAAATAAAAATTCCCCTTCAATTCACTTGTCCGAACGCAGTTGATGAATGCCCTGTCATCCAGATCCCGAATTGCCTTGATCACCTTTCTCGTATCCGGAGTATCGACCACCGAATACACAAGCGGCTCTGCATGGTGTCCATAGCTGCCTTCACCTTCCATGATCGTCGCCCCATGATGACTGATCCGATAGATCGTCTCACAGACTTCCTTCGGCTTATCCGTCACAATGAACAGCGTCATCTGCTGAAATCCACGATAGAGCAGATGCAGCATCTGTGTCGATACATACTGGAAGATAATCGAATACAGCGCCTTGTCCCAGCCAAACATCAATCCGGCCGCCCCCAGAATGACAACATTCAGCCCAAGTATGATGTTAAAGGAATCAATCCCTCTTTTCTGGGACAGATAGATCGAAATAAAATCCGTTCCCCCGCTTGTCGCATCCACCGAGAGACACATACTGATCGCCATTCCATTCAGAATTCCTCCGAAGATGGATGTCAGAAGTGTGTCCGATGTCAGTACAAATCCAGGAATCAGATCCGTCAGAAATGAACTGACCACAATCATCAGGAGCGAATACAGCGTGAATTTCTTTCCGATATACCGAAAACCAATATAAACCGGGATTGCATTCAGGCTCACGTTGATCAAGGTGTACGGGACCTCCCAGTGAAGAAACGTCTCTGCCATGCGCTGAAACAGGATCGTCAATCCCGTCGCGCCGCCCGGATACAAGCCGCCGGCCCGGACAAAGGTCTTAATATTGACCGCCATCAGGCAGGCCGCCAGAAGCACGGTCACAAGACGCCGCAGTTCCTTTTGTTTTTGCATGTTCTTCCCTTCCAACAGCTCACTGTATGCCATGTCGTTTTAACTGAATTGCCATGTACGGCTTCCCGGGCAGCTCCACGCGGAATTTCCCTTTGACAATGCCTGCATCCGTCACCGTCATGTTCCAGGTATCCAGAACCCTCAGCTCGAATTCCGTCGTATCATCGAAATAATACTCCTTGAAGCACGGACGCATGAAACTGTAGTAGATCAAATAGTAATCCTTGACCGACCGAAAAGACATTCCGGTGTCCTCCGGAACCGCTGCAACCTCATCCCAGCCGCATTTCTCATAAGGCTGCAATCCAAGTCCCGGCGTCTGGCAGAGAATCTCATGCAGAAATCCGAGCCGTTTCCAGCTCTCTCCGTGAAGTACTCCGCCATGAGACCACCACAGAATCCGATCCGGGCTCAGATAGGTTTCCCCATGTCCTGCATAGCCGCCACGGCAGGCCGCCTCCCAGAATCTTCGTACCATCTCCTCCGCACTGATATTGCCCCATCCATGCTGAATATTCCCCTCATAGGCAATCTCATCCAGCACAACCGGTTTCCGATACCGCTCTCTCCACTCGTTCGTGCACTCCGCTGTTTTATATAAATCCTGTCTCTGAATGCTGCAATGCGTGATCCAGGGCCTGGTATGGTCATAAAAGGGTCTGCAGTTGTGAATGGAGCGAAGATGCTGATACGGATCCATCCGGCAGACAAGCTCCGCATATCTTTCCCAGTCCGCAATGCGCTTCTGGCTCATAAGGTCATATTCATTTGCAAACGCCCACCACACGTTGTGATACGCTGCAAACCGGGCCACCACATACTTCCAGTAAAGATCATCCTGCTCCGGCGTCATCTGTGAAAATCCCCAGCGATCATAGGGATGCATGACAATGAGATCTGCTTCAATGCCCATTTTCCCCAGCTTCTCAATGCAGTGCTCAATATGCCGGAAGTGATCCGGCCGAAACCGATAGAAGTCAAAATGATTGCCTTCCGTCTTTCCTGTATACTCGTTGAAATTCTCCGTTGTCAGGACAGAGGAGTCCATCGGCGTTCCCTCGTAGGGATACGAGCGCGGTTCTCCAAGGTTATAATCATAGTGCTTGGGGAAAATACAGAACCGAATCTTGTTGAACGGGCTCTTTGCAAGGCTGTCCAGCGTCTTCTCAATCAGCTCGTCACTCTGCAGCTCCCAGACATAACAGGTCGTTCCGATGGAATAATATGGCGTTCCATCCGCATAGGCAAAATGAAACGTATTTGCGACATACACCGGTCCATGATTTCCCTTTTCCGGAGCCGTTACCTCAAAGACGCCGGATCTGTTCTCCTGAACAGCTCCCGTATCCTCCAATGCCGTCCCTTCCACTGTAAATTCATATGTTCCTTCGAAGGAGGGCATGAAACGAACAATATAACGTCCCTCTCCGTCATAGAAGCCGTTCACTCGCTTCCGTTCACTTTCATTGGAAAAAATCGCCGATATCTCATAATCCGTAAACGGATTTCCCTCCGTTCTTCCTGCCACAACAATTTCCTGCACGCCCCAGCGCGGCACACATTTTTCATATTGAACCTGCATCATTGTTTTCTCCCTGTTCTTAACCTTCCCGGTGCTTCTTCATTCCGTCAAAACGTTACACTTATTATCCAACAATTTCCGCAATTAATCACTTTCTTTATGCAGGAAGACAACAACATCCACGCGCAGCTTGAAGAGCCCCCCAGCGTCAAATATAATGACAATAATGAGGTAATCTCATGAGAAGACAGAAAAATCTCAAAAAACTGACAATCCTCCACTCCAACGATATGCACGGCGATTTTCTTGCGGAGAAGATCGATGAAAAGCTGGTGGGCGGCGTGTCTCTGCTTTCCGGCTACGTGAATAAGGTTCGGCATGAGGAGAAAAATGTCATCTATGCCATCGCGGGAGATATGTTCCGGGGAAGTGTCATCGACTCAGAATACAAAGGCACCTCCACCATCGGCATCATGAATCTGGTTGGCCCGGATGTTGCCACCATCGGCAACCACGAGGTTGATTACGGCCTGGCCCATTTGCTGTTTCTGGAAAAATGCGCGGATTTTCCTATCATCAATGCCAATCTTCATATCAAATCCAACGGGAAACGAATGTTCCAGCCTTACTGGATTGCGCGCATTGACGGCATGAAGATTCTTTTTATCGGTATCATTACGGAAGAGGTGCTGGCCGCCACAAAAACGGAAGAACTGATCGGCTCCTTTGTAGACATCCGCGAAGCAGCCCGCGAGGTCGGGAATATCTGCAATGCCTACAACGCCATTGACATTGACTTTACCGTGCTGCTCACGCACATTGGCTTTGAGGAGGACAAAAAGCTCGCCGCCATTCTGGATCCGGACTGGGGCGTGGATATCATCATCGGCGGGCACAGCCACACGGTCCCCGAGGAGCCCGCCAAAGTTAACGACATCTATATCGTTCAGGCAGGCACCGGAACCGATCAGATTGGCCGCTTCGACATTATGGTGGACACCGACCGCAATGCCATTGACACGTTCACATGGGAAATCATCCCCATTGATGACTCTCATTGTCCCCGGGATGAGGAGGTGGAAAACTTCATTCAGCGCTACAAAACCGCCACCTCGAAGAAATACGACCGCATCATTACACGTTTTTCCTACGAGCTCACCCATCCCAAACGCAATCAGGAGACAGCTCTGGGCGATCTCATTGCCGATATTCTGCGTGACAGCTTCGGCATTGATCTGATGCTGATGGGCTCCGGTGCGATCCGAAGCTATACTCTCGGTCCCGTGGTACACTATGCCGACCTCGTAGAATGTCTTCCCTATGATGACGCCGTATATATGCTCAAGGTCACCGGCACGCAGCTGGAACGAATGCTGCGCCACATTCTCCGGGAAGAGGCCTTTCAGGGCGAACATACCGAATTTTACCAGTTTTCCCATGGGATGCGCATCGTCTGGTCAAGGAGTGCACAGGCCTTCCGCGAGCTGACATTGGACGGCGAGGAGCTGCATGCGGAACGCCTGTATTCCATTGCCATGCAGAAATACCATTACAACAATCTCAAGCCGTTTCTGGATATCACGCTGGAGGAAGCCGAGGAGAACGGAAAAACCCGCGTATTGTCCACCTCCGCGCGCGATGTTGTGGAAGAGTACATGACCGTGAACCAGCACCTTGGCCGCATGGTTGAAGGGCGTCTTGTCGTGGAAGAATAATCCGTACCGTTCCTTATATAAAAAGCTTTTCGTAAGAAAAGGGCAAAATAAAGAGACAGAACAGATACCTTTGCAAAAGTCCTGTTCTGTCTCTGTTTATGACTCGCTTTTTATCAGATCATTTCAAACCTGAAATTCTGATCTGTCGAATACATTTCAAACAGTGATCAGAAATCTACCTCCGTATCATAGAAGCAGCAGGTCAGAAGCTTCGCCATCTGCTCCGGATCAATCGCACGAGGATTGGAGCCGGTGCATGCATCGCCGACTGCAAGCTCTGCTACCGTTACCAGCTTCTCATTGAATTCCTTCTCATCAATGATACCGCCCTCATAAAGCTTGATGCACGGAGCGATATTCAGCTTCTTGTTCATCTCCTTGATTTCCGCAATCAGGGCATCCGTCAGAGCCTCATCGCTGTCTCCCACAAGGCCGATAAATCTGGCAATATCCGCATAACGTGCCATCGCCTCAGGCTCCTTGGAATTGAATTTGATAACCTTCGGAAGATACATTGCGTTTGCTGCGCCATGAACAATATGTCCTCCGGAGAAAGCAGCACCCGTCTTATGTGCCATCGAATGGACGATTCCAAGCAGAGCATTGGAGAAAGCCATGCCGGCAAGACACTGTGCATTGTGCATGCGGGCTCTTGCCTCTTTGTCGCCATTGTAGGAATCCACCAGATAAGCATGGATCATCTTGATTGCATGAAGTGCCAGCGGATCGGTGTAATCACAGTGAAGCGTGGAAACGTATGCCTCAATTGCATGCGTCATCGCATCCATACCGGTGTTGGCAGTCAGCTTCTGCGGCATCGTCTCTGCCAGATCTGGGTCAACGATTGCTACATCCGGCGTAATATTGAAATCAGCCAGCGGGTACTTGATGCCCTTCTCGTAATCTGTGATGACGCTGAATGCCGTAACCTCGGTTGCTGTGCCGGAGGTAGAAGGAATCGCACAGAATTTCGCCTTTGTGCGCAGGGTCGGGAAGCTGAACGGTGTAATCAGATCCTCAAACTTTGTATCCGGATACTCGTAGAATGCCCACATCGCCTTTGCTGCATCGATCGGGGAGCCGCCGCCGATTGCTACGATCCAGTCCGGACCGAACTCCTGCATCAGCTTCGCGCCCTTCATGACCGTCTCTACGCTCGGATCCGGCTCTACTCCCTCAAACAGAGCCACTTCCATGCCGGCCTCCTTCAGATACTCCTCTACTCTCTGCAGAAAACCAAAGCGCTTCATGGAGCCGCCGCCGACTACGACAACTGCCTTCTTGCCCTTCAGGTTCTTCAGTTCTTCCAGAGAACCTGCCCCGTGATAAAGATCTCTCGGTAATGTAAATCTTGCCATATTTTTCTTCCTCCTGTGAAATATTTCCCCTTATTCACTCATTACAACATATGTTGTTGTTATATTCAATCATTTTAAGATGAAATCAAGAAATTATTTGTGCATTTTTGAATGATTTCGTCGTACAATTTCAGTCAGTGATAAGTCCGCCCAGGAGCTTGTTGAACATATGAAAAGCAAGGGAATCACGTTCAATATTGTTTCTCCGGAAGATGCTGTTCGGTACATGGAAGATAATAATAACTACTTCCGTGTGGCATCTTACCGCAAGAATTATAATAAGCAGCTTGATTCAAATCAGTTGATCACTGCAAATTTTGATTTTTTGAAACTGGTCATTGACAACTGGTTCTCCACCGGCTAGGCTGAACATACGTCGAAAAAGCAGAAATGCTTTTGTAAGGGCTCTATCGAAAGATCGGGCCCTATTTTTCTGCCTCCAATATCCTGCAGGTCATTATCGTTGCACCTGCAGGTTTTTCTTTTTCAGCGTCACGAAACTGTGTAAACGTCAAATCATTCATGTGATGGGGAACGTCACATAAAAGTGCATTCGGACAAAAAGAAAAGCGCCTGCATGATAGCAAGCGCCGGGGATATTCTCTGATTATAATTCACAAACAATATTATCTGCATTTCCAAAGAGCCATCGGATGATTTTTGATCCTTTCTACAATCTCATAGTCTCCGAACAGCAATTCTGGTCTGTACTCTTTTGAAATAAAACGATCCATATATTCTTTCTCACCGTCCTGAAGCATCATAACAGCGGCAATGAATTCTTTTGCCTGCAGCTTCTTCTCTTCCAGAGCAAATTTCTTGTTAACTCCAAGTACCGGGAAGAGATCTGTTCGGATTCTTGAAAAACTTAGTTTATCAATTGCCACAGTATCAAACGTCCTATTAACCTCCTTTTCCGAAATCGTCGCATAAAATACCGTGCATTTCCGGAACAAGTCTTCCTTCCCACTAATGGTATTCTGATCGACCATATTACAGAAGTCATACAAATCTCTTGCGGCTGCTCTGCTCATTAAAGCGTTTGCTTTAGCCGCAAAAATCTCCGCCACCGCTACCGTGTTTACAGATATCGGTTCTCCAAAAGCATCGGTGAGTAGGCATCGCTCCTCTGCCTGAAATACATGCGTCCTAAGGGAATAGTTGATTTCAATCTTAATCATATCCCTGTTACCAGCCGCATTTGCGTAATTATAATGAAATGCATCCAGGCTGTGGCTGAATCTTGAAGCTTCAGAAAGGCTATAACCCTGTTCTGACATGTATCTGCGTATAATATCGCTTACCGCCTCCCGCGCACTCACGGTTTCTTCCCGAGGAAGATTTGGCACGAAATCCAAGTCAATATCCACCGATAACCTTGGAAGATTAAAGATGGTCAGGTTTATAGCTGTTCCGCCTTTCAGAAGCAGATGCTCTTTCAAATAATCCCGTGAATTGAAATACTCTAATATTATTTTAAGTCGAAGGACTTTTTCAAATGTATCGCGGTTAAACCCGTATTGACGTGATCTCTCATCCAATTCCCGCCTGTTAAATTGCGGCATCATCCATCACTCCGTTCTTCATTTCTTTTATATGTTTCGGATAAACAAGGCTCCAGTCTCTCGCATAAGCGGGCTCTGAAATATCGTTAACAAGGTATCGTTTTGAGCTGCCCTTCCGCTGTTTGCATATATTTATGAATTCATCACTGATATTCAACTCATTCCGGTACTGACTGGCTATAAACCCCATTTTCTGATATAAGAATGGATTACCATAGATCTCAAGATAATCTAATAGTTTAGCTTCATCCACATCCGCCACAGAACTGATGCATGTGATAGTTTCTTCCAACCCTGCGATCAGATTCATATCCTTTATGGAGTCCAGAATTGTTCTCTCTTTATCTGTCACCTTTACTCCGCCGCCAAACTGAGGCGTGGTCACTCCCTGCTGCATTTGGGATTTTACAAAATGGTAGGTATAACCATCAAACACAAAATCATGAAAGCGCATTTCAGAACTTACATATACATCATAAAAAACCTGATCACTAATACCATAATACTCAAACGCCGAATGATGAGACACATAAGCAGAAGGGTGAATGGCACTTGCGATTTGAAATCGATTAGCTACAGGACCGCCATTTTCGCCACTTACACAAGTATAAAGTCTGTTACGTATCTTCAGAACCATACCTTCCTTGACTAATTTGCCAAGAGCAGTTCTGGCTGTACGCTCACTTGAATATAAAGTATTGACTTCCCTCATCGAGAAAACAGGAAATTGAAGCAATTCATAATAAAGATTCATTTCTTCACCGCCAGTTAATAATATGTACGCTTTTGCTTTGTTTTATGACAATATTTTGCACATTTTTAACATAGCGGATATCTCGCTTCATGTCTAGTTAATAATACGTATGTTTTTGCCCTATTTTTGCGTAAGATATATTCTCCTTCTCAACCTCACAGCGTATTCCCAGTATCCAAGTATATGCAGTCCCATTTATTTCAAAACTATCATCAGGTCTCGAGAGTGATACCAGGGAGTCGTTTAAATAGACTCAGGATCAATCTTTGCATAAATATCAGGCGGCTTCGCCGCATAATTCCGGATAGTCCCGAAGGGCGGCTCTGTCAACACCGCTCTGGCCGCCGGTCCGGATTCTTGCTATCTTTCTTGGGCATACTGTCATGGTGGTACCACCTCGATCAACTGCGAGTTGTCTATCTCTTAGCCGCCTTAATTGCGCCAAGACAATGTATCCTTACGACACGGTTTTGGTCTGTTTCAGCCATTCGCTGCAACTGTTTTAAATACGGTCTGACGAACTCCGTTCTGCGTTTGCCCAGAACCCGGAAGATCTCCGGCGCTTCCATCTTGACCTTGTCATCTGTGTCGTCCAGTAATCCGGCGAAGACAGACATATAGTTCTCATATACATCAGGTGTGTTCGTGGCGATGTTCTCTGACGCCCAAATAAAACTCAGCCGGACCTTTGGATCCTCATCGGAAGCAAAACGAAATAAGTCTTCCCAAAACGGTTCAATCAGGCGATAGTCGCCGCGCCCGATCCGGCCAAGCGCATTCACCGCACGTTCCCTCAGAAGCGAGACCGGACTGCTGCAAAAAAAAGCAATATCCTGAACCACATCCTGCACCGACAGGGGATATGCAAGCCCCATTTCACCAAGAAGCCAAAGAGCTTTTGCCTGTATTTTTACAGAATCGTGAGCAAGAAGAGAAGATACATAAGGGATGCTGGTTTCCCATCGCTCCCTGTCCTTCGTTAGTGTTCCAAGCTCTTTATAAAGATCCGATTCGTTCACTGCATCATCTCCGTAAAAATGTATTAGCCTGTATACGCATCCTCGACTGTATTTCTGAAATTCTGCTTCGCCAGCCATTCCCGCTCCTCGTCATTCTCGGGAATGTCGATCCGTTCGATCTTGAAAATGACCGGCCGCGTACCGTCATTACAACAGGCGATCATCATGCGGTCATCATTCGTCCAGCCTTTCATGATAGAGCCGCCCTGAAGGGCAGCGTAGACATACCGGCTCATGGCATCCCATGCCTCGCCGCAGAACTTGCCGTTCATCAAATGATAGAAATCGTCCTGCTGCGGCGTACGCTTCAAAATAAATTCGTCTCCCACATTGAAGAATGGACAGGGGCCGGACTTGGGATCCGCCAGATACTGCTCCTGGTAATCGGTAAAGCATTTCTTATCTATCACTGTGATTTTGCATTCGTGCTGCATATCATTTTCCTTTCTTCGCAGACTTTCTGACTTCTTCATGATAGAAATAGTTGCACACGACAGGCGGCTTGCCAAACGGCGAACGATGAAGGTCATCATCCTGCGTGTACATCATGCGGTTCTCCTTATCGATATTCACAGTCATCCAGATGATCATTTACGATCCCGATCGACTGTAGGAATGAGTATGTGATCACCGGGCCTACGAACCCTATTCCACGCTTCTTCATGTCCTTACTCATGGTGATGGAGACTTCCGAGACGGTTGGAATGTCCTGTGGCGTCTTCCAGTGACCGTCAATCTGTCTTCCGTCCGTAAAGCTCCACAGATACGCGTCAAAGGAGCCAAACTCCTTCTGAATCTTTTTTACGATCTGCGCATTCTTCCGGACGCTGTAGATCTTGTTCTTATTCCGGATGATTCCCGGATCTGACCGCAGCGGCTCCAACTCCTCGTCGGTCATTGCAGAACATTCGTCGATGATAAAACCGTGAAACGCGGTCAGATATGCTGCTCTCTTATGCATGATGATCTGCCAGGAGAGACCGACGCTTGCCCCTTCCAGGCAAAGCATCTGGAACTGGAAGTCATCGTCATGACAGATCTTGCACCATTCATGATCATGATACTCTTCCAGAATCGGATCCCCGTTATACCAGTTTCTGCATTCGCTCATATATATACCCCTTCCCGTCACCAATGCTCATACCTTCTCTGTTCATCAATGCCTCGTATCCGGTCCATCTCATCTTCCGAAAGTTCGAAGTCAAAGATATCATAGTTCTCCGCGATATGATCCGGATTCGCTGAGCCCGGTATGGCAATATACCCGTCCTGCAGATGCCAGCGGAGAATGACCTGGGCTGCAGTCTTTCCGTGAACTTTGGCCAGATCCAGGATCACATCATTTTCAAAGCTTTCCTGTGTATGTCCCCGGCCGCCAAACGGATACCACGATTCCATTACGATCCCATACTGTTTCACGTAATCACGAAGTTCTGCATTCTGATAGTAGATATGATTCTCGTTCTGGATCACCGCAGGCGTGATCTCCGCGAACGAAAGCACTTCATCGACCTGCTCTTTCGTGTAATAGTTGGAAATGCCGATGGAATGGAGTTTTCCGCTCTCCACGGCTTCTTCCATAGCTTTATAAACACCGGCATCATCTATGCCTGGCTGATGGATCAGCATCAGATCGATATAATCCACGTTAAGGTCCGACAGGGCTTCATTGATCACTTCCGCTGCCCGGTCATAATCGCCGCCGTAGATCTTGCTCGTAATAAAGACTTCCTCCCTCGTGACGATTCCTTCGTCGATCGCACGGGCAAGTCCTTTCCCCACGCCGGTCTCGTTCTGATAGTACCGGGCAGTGTCAATGAGACGCATGCCGGATTCCAGCGCATAGTATGTGGAATTCTCTGCCTCCTCATCAGAAAGCGTCCATGTGCCGGTGCCAATAATCGGCATTTCCCAACCGCTGTTAAGAAGGACTCTTTCTGCGGAAAAATCAAATTCGCCTACAAGCGCATCGGCAGGCGCCGGCACGGTCCCTTCGAGGTTATCCGGCTTTGCTTCTTCCTGCGAGATCTACGTATAACTGCGGACCTTGTCTTCGCCGTCCATCTGCTCCGGTCATAATCCCCTGTCCCCAGAAAGGTTTGCCAAGCCAGTATCCGAGCTCGCATTCATCGTCCCGCTCGGTCAGATCAGTATGGCCATTCAGCTGGAGTTCGATCGCACCGATGGCTTTACCATCCGGCGATCGGGCCGACATCCGGGTCTTTGGCGTATTCATATAAGTTTTCCGCGTCGCTTTCTTCCCAACGGCGCAGGATCAGTCTTTTTGTTTCCAGCATTTTATTGGTTCTCACGTCTCTTCCTGAGTTCTATGTAAGTGAGCAGCGAATCCCGCAGATCATCACTGAATCCATCCAAATCTGCTGCAGTAATTGCACCTTCATCCAGGAGATCCATCAGGATGAATTTCATGTTAGAACGGCTCATTTCGGCCTGAACGCCGCTGTCCTTCTTATCCTGACGGATCCGTTCCTCCAGCGCCCAGAACTTATCTGACGGATTCCCTTCACCGCTGAGCAGTTCAATATATTCATGATTCAGCCTGTCCATATAGGCTTCCTGCCAGTCAGGGATCCTGCTCCGGAACAGCTTCCAGTCTTTCTCATTTACACCGGGTGTGCCTCTCATACGTAGGTTCCTCCATCTCAATAACGTGTCTGATCAGTCAAAAGGCAGTTCTTCCACATCCTCCCATCTCACTCCGTATGGTGCACCGCCGGGTGTATACCCGGCAATATAGGCAAAGTTGCCATCCTTATCAGGACATGGATCGAAATGAACCACCTCATTTTTTATCTGTTTCTTCTTTGCCACGATCAGTACAGCTCCTTCAGAACAAGCACGGTGATCCCGGGATTGTCGCCGGGCATGATTCGCTTGACCTTCGGTTCGTACTGATACCAGTCATGAATCATCGACCGGAGACTGGTCCCCCTATTATATCCGTGAATCAGTTGCAGCTGGTAGGTTGTCGACCCTGCGGATGCAATGGCCTTATCGATCACCTTCATCGCTTCCTCCTGCCGCAGGCCGTGCAGGTCTATTTTTACAAACGCTTCGCTCAAATGTAGTCACCTCCGAGATGGCTTCCCAGGTATTTCTGTCCGGATAAAAACATATTCGTCAGTGGAAGAGCGATCTTCGTCAAAATGATAGCCACTCCAGTCAAACGTTTTGATCTGCTCTGGATCCTCCGCATGAATGCCTGCCATGAACCGGACCATTTCGCCCCGGGCCATCTTGGCGTAAACGCCTTTCTGGACGACGCGGCCGCCCGTGAGCTCACCGAATACACAGGTAATATAGCGGTCTTCCGGCCGGAGATACTTCTCAATACATTTCGAGTATTCCTTCGAAGCCAGATTGATCAGGATGCGGCTGTTGTCCATGACTTTCTGATACAGGCTGTGGCCCCAGAAATCATACAGGTTCTTATGGCCGCTGACCGCTGCCTTCGTCTGCATCTCCAAGCGGTACGGAACCACACCGTCCAGCGGCTTCACCACCCCGTAGAATCCGGACAGAATCCGCAGATGTTCCTGCACATAGTCAAACTGGCCATCCTCAAATACCGCCGGTGCCATGTAGGTATACTGAATGCCGTCATAGGCCAACAGAGCTGGTGTCAGATTTTTCGTGAGATCCATATGTGCGAATCGCTCGGCGTTCTGCCGGGCGATCTTATCATTGCAGGCCAAGAGCGTCTTCTGTTCCTCGTAGGAGAGGCTCCGGATCCAGTCCTTCAGGATCTCTGCACGATCCGTGAAGACCGGCAGCTCCGTACAGACAAATGAATCCGTGTCTATCTTCATCTGCTTGGCCGGAGTGTTTCCAGAATGATTTTGATCTCCTGATTCTGCTGATTGTCTGTGAGAAAGGCATTTCCCGCAACGTTCTCCCTCGTAAACATGCTTCCCCACTCGGAATCCAGAAAAGCCGTTATAATCTTCTCATATTTCATATAACAATCCGGATGCAGTACAAATATATACGAACGCTGCGTGCCCCTGTGAAAAGTGACAGCCAGGATCTGCGCGTCTCTGATATGATTTCTGATCTCTGCCTTTGCCTGCTCCCAGGCTTCCTGTTTTCTACGTCCTTTATGACAATAGTAAACGACGTTCCTTCCGCTGTTGTAATACTCAGCAACATCTTCCGGGAGAATAAACTTCTCGCTGTCTTTTGTCCTTGCTTTCTTTCTGTAGCTGATGCCATTATCAGGATCTGCAAATATGAGCTCGGCATTCCCCAGCATAAGTGTTGAATTATTGAACCACAGTCTGCGGTTCCATTCACTTGCATCTGCTTTCAGAGAGCTGCTTTTCAGCATCTCACCAAAGAATTCAGCGTCCGGAATAATCCCTGCCTGCTTGATCATTTTGACAGTTTTATCAGGATGATCCGCTATATTTTGAAGTGCATCAAATAACTCCGGATCGTAAACCCTATCAGCAGGATTCTTCAGATAAATGGTGAATTTTCCATCGGTAGAGCCATCATTCTCTGTAAGAAACCAATTAACACCGATCTTTATCCCATAACTTGCCAGGAATCGCAGAAGGCCATACTTTCCGTAGTCGCCGATGTCTCCGACTTTTGTCTGACAAAATGCATTGCAACAACCATATATGTCAGGACAACTGCCAGTGCAATTACTTTCATAACATCTCCGATTCTCCAGAAATAAAACGCTGACATTCCCACAAATAATATGATCCCAGCAAAATAACAGACCTTATTCCCTGTTCGTGCCGCTTTACATATTCCGAGTGCGATACCTTTTCCCGTTTTAATCGGATACAGCAGCCAAACTCCATGATTATTAAATGGGTTATTCAGCATGTCGAACAGAAGATGGAGCACACCACCAACAAAATAATAAGTGGCTGCGTCAGGGTATATACAATAAACACCTATAGTAGTAGATCGTAAACTAATTAGCCATACCAATTGATGGTTCAAGATTTTCCATTTTGTGCTTCCAATGATAGACAACCGGTGTCTCATTGACTTCATCAAAATATTTGTAGATG
>ERZ1034680.85-NODE-85-length-70228-cov-37.573354_pt1 | contig 70228 bp, 66 predicted proteins | sample MGYA00520639_ERZ1034680 | MGnify/ENA primary metagenome ERZ1034680 (study PRJEB33766, sample SAMN09781760) | gut metagenome | biome: gut microbiome | host: Homo sapiens | place: Madagascar | study: EMG produced TPA metagenomics assembly of the PRJNA485056 data set...
TAAATTTTAAAAACATATTCTAAAGTACCTCAAAATATTCAATATAAATATTGGCAAATACGCCATAACCGATGCTAATTTTATTTTAATCGGTACATTATATAATGAATTTTCTTTTTTCAAATTTTTTATTTCATTTTGCAAATTAATAATTTGGTTATTATCATGCTTTTTACCATATATGACAACGTAAAACAAACAGCTAATCAGTTCTTTAAAATACAATTTTTTCAAATATATTTTTTGCTTTTCATTAACTTGATGCAACATATTGCGCATAATATTTACTGAGTCAAGTTTTTTATCAGGATTTTTCGCACGTGTAGCACTATCATCACGTGTTTGATAATGATAGCCTTCTATTCTTTTATAGCCAATAGTCTCAGCCGATTTAAAAGCTTTGTAATTAAATTCTAAATCCTCTCCCATTTTGTATTTAGTAGTGAATAATATTTGTGATTTATTCAAAAGCTCTCTTTTATAAAGCTTATCGCATACTGACCAAACATATATTTTGCGTTTAAACATTTCCATTATTGCTTCATCGGAATTAAATATTCTTTCACAATCTAGAGATGATGCTGTATTATCATCACGAACAAATCCAGAAATTATAATATCTAAATTTTTATCTTCTGCTAATTCCAACATTCTTTTATATGTATTAGATTCTACCCAATCATCAGCGTCTACAAAGCCAATATATTTTCCTTCAGCAATTAATAAACCATTGTTACGGGCAGCACTTACACCTTGATTATGCTGATGAACAATTCTTATATTTGAATTTTTATATAAAACTGCATAGGCATCGATTCGTTCTCTACATATATCGTCCGAACCATCATCTACAATAATTATCTCCATGTTTTTTTGAGTTTGATTGATCAAACTGCTAATACATTTATCAAGATAATGTGTTTTTATATTATATACTGGTACAATTATACTAAGAATCGTTTTGTTATCACTAAACATTTTTTTAATGCTCCATACAATCCCAATTTTATTATACATATACGCAGACATCGATTTACTTTAGTTTTTATATTATCTGGAAACCATATTTTTATTATTTCACTCATATCCACACTTTTGATATTATTCATAAAAATCGTCCTAGCTTTATTTTTTTTAACTGGACAAATCATTTCTCGCATGCCGTTTACACATTTATCTGCTGCTATAGGCAAAATCTTATCTGTATTTATTTTTCTTAATACTATTTTACCTAATTCGCTATGTAACAAAACATTAGTTGTTCCGATATCATCATCTAAGTCAAAATTTTTTAATCCAACATCAAAACAGTCCCAAAGTGTTATATCACTTACTCGATATCTTTTTTTAAATTTGCACTCATAGCAGGATGGTCTATCACTTAAATTGCTAAAAAATGCTCTTAAATATGGATCGCTTTCTACGCCTTTATGATAAATAATATTTCCATTTTTATCTTCAATAACCATTTGTGAATATTTATAACCATAATGACGTTTATCACGAAAACGAATATTACCTATTTTTTTGCCTGTATTTTTTTGTTGCCAGGTAATGTATTTTTGCCAAAATAAAGGCGAAGGAACAGCACGACAAACAAAATCAACTAATAACAAATTTTCTCTTTGTTTAATTTCTCCTAAATAATTATACAAGCCCTCTATTTGGCATGGTGTTCCGCTAAAACAAACCTTGCGTCCTGCCCGCAAAAAATTCTTAACTTGACGAAATGAATCTTTTACATCACTTTGTACATATTTACTATTGCGAAAACGCCAAAGCTCTGCCTCTGTTTCGACATATCTGTGAACAACATTAAATGCATCATCATAAGCCACGCCGAAAACGACACCGTCTTCACGCAATATAGCAGCAGCAATAGCTGTAAAAGCACCACCTGAAGTACTGTCCATACGTAAATTCTTATTCCGTAATTGAAAAAGGAACGCCTTCTGTTCCTTTACAATTTCCATATTGTTATTTTTTATTGGACATACACTATCACATTTTCCACATTGTATGCACTTATCTTTATCTATTTTCGGATAATAGAAGCCTTCATCATCACTTGCCATTTTAATTACATTTACTGGACAAGCTGCCATACAAGCTGAGCAACCACAACAATCTTCTTTTCTTTTTATGATTATCATATTACTCTCCTATAGCCCGTTTTAAATATTCCCATGATGGTTTCCTCAAATAATCTATTCGTTTCCAAATAGCTTCTGCATCCAATTTAAATTTTTGTATTTCTTCTATATTTGTTGATTTAGTAAGTAATCTTTCTGGAACACCTAATAATGTAAATAATGAATCTATCCGTGAATTTGTTGATAATGTTGCCTCATCATTAAATCTACGAAAAGTGAAAAATTCCTTACCATGAATCGCCGAAAAAACCGTACCATGAAATGAATCAGTTAAAATATATTCAGCACCACGAATAAGATTTACAAATTCGGCTGGACCTATATCATAAGGAGCTTCATCCGGAAATGATTCATCAGTTGCAACATATTCATCCATATGTAGTAATGAAATAATTTTATATCCTGTTTTTTCCCGCAACTTACGCGCCAACTTTCTTTGCCATAAATTGTTGCCTAAAAAGTAACAAAAAATATATTTATCCGTACTTATCTTTTGTTGTGGAATAAATTTTTCCCATTGCTCTTTAGTAAATAATAAGGTGGGGTCGCAAACCACAGAAACTTCCCGTTGTATAATATTTTTTATTAATTCGCGCCCTTTTTCTTCCCGTACAGAAACTTTATCTATGCGATTAATAAATTTTGCTGCAAAATCACACATATATTCAGGCAGTTTACTAACGCCAAAACTAGTTGCATAAGAAATTTTTCTTACTTCATCCGGCACAAAATTCATCGTATAATAATCAGCTGCTATATTTGAAGGCAGCCATAGCTGATCACTGCCAACAATTACCGCTTGACAATTTTTCACGTATTCGCCCATAGCCATTTTCGATGTTAAGCATGGTGACAAATTAAATACTTGCTGCTGGAAATCGCAAAATTTTTTATTACGTATATTACATTTCTCAGCAAATTTTTTATTTCTTTTTTTTTGCCAAAATTTCCATATCATACCAGCTTTTTCTTTTACGATTGACCAATCTGCCAACTGCCGAGCATAAAACCGTAATTTTCTATTACGAATTTCTTTAGCTATACCATCTATTCGCAAATTTTCAGCTTCATATCCCAATGTATTAACAGCTTCTTGCAATGCATAAGCCTGTAACATACTGCCATAGTTTTTTTGAAAATAGCATGATAATAAATTTACCCGCTTACTCACGATTACCCCCATATTAATTTACTGTATACCAATTAATGTATACCAATTAACCAGTTCTTGTGCCTGAGTTTCTATGTCAAATCCAGCTAGACTCATTTCTTTTTCAGCACTACTATTTCTGCTATTATCCCCTTGCAAAATATGCATTGCCCAATTGGAAGCACCAGCCGCTAAATCCATAAATTCAGCATAACCTGTCAGCTTACTTTCTGACGTTACATTTGTAGAAAATACACAACGCAACCCATTTGCCTGCGCTTCTACTGAAACTACCGGCAAACCTTCATACCATGAAGGCAAAACAAACATGTCCATAGCGTTATAAATAGCCTGCACATCTTCACGCAGCCCTAAAAAAATCACCTTTTTATCAATACCCATATCATATACTTTTTTTTCTATTTCACTACGAAGTTCACCGTCACCCACAAGCAATAATTTTGCATTTTCTTTGCACTTACTTATTTCATAAAAAATCTGCAATAAAAATCTATGATTTTTCTGAAACATAAACCGCCCTACGTTACCTATCACAAAATCATCATCAGCAATCCCCAATTCTTGACGATACCTTTTTCTTAATTCCTGTGAAAATGCATATTTTTTTAAATCAATTGCATTACGAATAATCTTAACTTCGCCTTTAGCCATCCATTCTTTTCCGTACATCCAATCACCAGCAAGTATTGAACACGCCGCATAACGATTGGCAAATAACGGTGCAATCGGACGCAAAATATGCTTCATTAATGAACGTTTTCCCTCTTGTTTTACTGCCGTAGAATGGTTATGTAATATGCGCTGTTTTGCCCCAGCCAGCCAAGCTGGAAATAATGAAAATACCGATAATGTATTCATATTGGAATGAACAATATTATAATGACCATTTCGCACAATTTTATAAATCTGCACCATATAACGAAAAATATTTTCCCGATACGGTTCTACGTGATAAACTTTCCCTCCCATAGCCTTTATTTCATCATCTAAATAGGTTTTATCATAACCATCAATAACAAAATCAAACTGTACTTGGTTGCGATCTATGTTGCGATAATAATTCATAATGACAGCTTCTACACCACCACCACAAACAACACCGATAATTTGTAAAACACGTATATTAGATTTATTCATGATTTTCACGTCTATAAATGATTAATGCATAACCGATTGATACCATTAATCCTATTAAAAAACCTACACCTGCAATTAATTTTCTTCTTGGGGCTACTGGTTTATCAACATCTGGCAGTTCTGCTGGGTCAATTACCTGTATGTCCATGCTTTCCATAGCTTCCTGGATTTTGTCCTGTTCGCACTGGTTGACTAGGCTGGTATATATCTGCTGTTTGATTTTGGCGTCACGGTCTAACTGCATGTAGGTCATGGCGTTATCGGGAAACTCTCCCAGTTCTTTTTCTTTTTCAGCTCTTTTGCCTTTGATGGCTTCTTCACTGGCTGCGGCAGCGCTTGCCTGAGCCTGCGCTACTGCTTGATTTTTCAGAAGTTCCATCTGCGCGGTATTTAAGGTAGCTGCGTTAGAGTCAACGACATTATTTACTTCCGTTACCAGCGATTGACGCAGTTTATTTAACTGTTTTTGCGCCGCTATGACATCCGGATACTGATCGGTGTAGCGCTGACGAAGTTCTGTAAGAGCTACTTCTTTGGCTACTATCTGACTGCGGATACTCTGTACCGTGCTATTGTCATTGATGTTATAGGCTTTGGCACCAGCTTTTTGCTCGCCGAGCTTTTGCGTGGCAACATCATATTGTGCCTGCGCTGATTTTTGCTGAGCCTGCATATCACTTACTGCTTTGTCATAGGCATCAAGCTGCGTTATCGCAAGCTTCACCTGATCATCTGGACTATAGATTTTATTTTCCCGTGAGAAATCCGCCAGCTTTTGCGCTGCTTCATCACTTTCTTTTTTTGCATTCTCGATACGGTCGTTTAGAAATTTAACCAGCAAGCTCTGCGTCTGCTGGTTTTTGTCAGTCTGCATGGCAAGGAAGTTATCCACTACGCCCTGCGATATCATCTGTGCTTCTTCCGGTGTCCGTCCTTTGGCTGTTACCGTGATAAGATTAGTCTGTTTCGTATTTTTGATGTCAAGATTGCTCTTAGCAAAAGCTTTAGCCGTCGGTTTCTTTTTCGGATCGTCCCAGTCCATGTTGTCGATGATAGGATCTAGTACCGTCCGGCTTTTCATGAGTTCGATGTAGTTTAAAGGGCTGGCATTAGATCCACTGCCACCGACATTTACCCCCATAGCAGCTGCCATGGCTTTCATGCCGCTGATGTCATTTCCTGCGCTTCTAGTCTGAACGAGCGTTGTTGATTCATACTGCTTAGGCAGGATAAAAGCAGTTGCAATAGCTATAGCCGTACAGCCGGCTATTATGCCGCCGGTTACTTTTTTCCGATCCCACATGATGCTGGCTAAGCGACCAAGGTCTATGCTATCTTCTTTGTTTTCCATTAATTCATCTCCTCCGCATCGTTGGTTGGCAAATTACTTAAGGCATATTCACAGCACTGGCGCACCAGACTATTGACTGATACATGTTTATCCTCAGCCACTTCCGTTAGTTCATCTACTAGCTTTACTGGCAGTCTAAATGTCTTATTTATCATTTCATCAGATTGCTTAATGCAAAACATAATTTCTCCTCTTCTTCCATCGCCTGTTGATAATATACTTTACTATAACACAGATGCCCCCCCCGCAAGACATTTTGTGAATTCACAAAATATCTTGCGATTTTTTTTGCATACAAAAAAAGTCTGCAATGTGCACTTATTTCTAAGCCTACATCGCAGACATTGTTTTAATACTATTTTATTTTTTGCTCATGCACCCCTACCGCTCCTACGGAGCACCTCTCCCGCAAGCGGTGGAGGCCTCTTAGCTGATTTTAATACCACTTATCCCATACTAGAAAATATGTTATAATTGAATGGTAATATTTTAATTAGGAGCGAAGTTTTATGTCAAAACAATACAAGAAATTACAGAACAAGCTTTATCCGAAAAAGCAGGCGGATGATAAGAATTTAAAGAAACCAGGCAAGGATTATCTGCTCATTGCGGTTTTCTGTTTTACGATAGTCATTACCATGGCTGGCTGGGATAAACTAGACAATATGAATCGGGCGATGTATCTTTTCCTTACCTTGTCGCTTGGTCTAACTTATACTAGCCGTCATGCTAAGGTTTCGGATAATATCCGAGCTTACCTAAATAGTGCTAGTTTAGGTGCAATTGGTCTTGCTATTGCTACCTTTGTTATTACGCTATACTATAAGTTCATCGGCTGATTTTAGATGAAAAAAAATGCGCTATGACAAAATTGTCATAACGCATTTTTTATTGCTTAATTTTCAAATTCGCTGCCAGCAGCCCGCAGACGTGCTACTGCTCGCTGCAGAGCAAATTCAGCCCGTTTGACCTGAATATCCTCAGTTATAGTAGCCGAACCATTATGGAATTCAGCTATACGCTTTTTGGCACGCTCCATTGCTTGCTGAGCTCGATTGATATCTATATCAATTGGAAGCTCAGCAGCTGTTGCTAGTACCGTAATTTTTTGCGGCGTAACTTCCATAAAACCGCCAGCAACAGCAATCAGCTGTTCATCACGGTCAGCACCAAGACGAACCCGCATAGCATGAGGAACCAGTCCCGTTACGAGTGGCGCATGATTGGGAAGTATGCCCAGCTCACCACCAGTAGAACGGACAATCAGCATACTGATATCAGCTGTGTAAACCACTTTGTCCGGAGATACAATCTCTAGCTTGATAGTCGCCATAGATTATTCCTCCTCTTTAAGTGTCTTTGCTTTCTCCACAGCCTCATCAATCGTGCCAACCATGTAGAAGGCAGCTTCTGGCAGATCATCATATTTACCTTCAAGGATTTCCTTGAAGCCACGAACTGTTTCACGTAAAGGAACATATTTACCTGGTGAACCAGTGAATACCTCAGCCACGAAGAATGGCTGTGAGAGGAAACGCTGAATCTTACGTGCTCGAGATACCGTAAGCTTATCTTCGTCAGAAAGTTCTTCCATACCGAGGATAGCGATGATATCCTGCAATTCTTTGTACTTTTGCAGTACTGCCTGTACACCACGAGCAACCTTATAGTGTTCTTCACCTAAAACCTCAGGATTTAGGATACGGCTGGTAGAATCAAGCGGATCAACGGCCGGATAAATACCGAGCTCAGCTATCTGACGAGAAAGAACTGTCGTTGCATCAAGATGCGTAAACGTTCCAGCTGGAGCCGGGTCAGTAAGGTCATCGGCCGGCACATATACAGCCTGTACAGACGTGATAGAACCGTTCTTCGTCGAAGTAATACGCTCCTGCAAAGCACCGATATCCGTGGAAAGCGTTGGCTGATAACCAACGGCCGACGGCATACGGCCGAGAAGTGCTGATACCTCAGAACCTGCCTGAATGAAACGGAAAATGTTATCTATAAAGAGCAACACGTCCTGATGCTGAACATCACGGAAGTATTCAGCCATGGTAAGACCCGTAAGTGCTACGCGCATACGAGCTCCTGGCGGCTCATTCATCTGACCATAAACGAGTGCAGTTTTATCAATAACGCCTGATTCAGTCATTTCGCCCCAAAGGTCGTTACCTTCACGAGTACGCTCACCAACGCCAGCGAATACCGAGTAACCGCCGTGCTCAGTTGCGATATTATGAATAAGCTCCATGATAAGAACTGTCTTGCCTACACCAGCACCACCAAAGAGACCCGTCTTACCACCTTTGGAATATGGGGCGATAAGGTCAACGACTTTGATACCAGTCTCAAGTATCTGGGCTGAAGTTTCCTGCTCATCAAATTTTGGAGCTGGACGATGAATCGGCCAAAACTCCTTGTTGCCAACCGGTTTCGGGTTGTGGTCAACCGTCTTGCCGAGGACATTAAACACGCGGCCCAAGCACTCATTACCAACTGGAACTTCAATCGGTGCTCCAGTATCTACTGCTTCCATGCCACGAGTAAGACCATCTGTTGAGCTCATAGCGATACAACGCGTTACGCTGTCGCCAAGATGCTGCATAACCTCAACTACGAGGTCGATGTCTACAGCACCAGCTTTGCCTTTGATGGTAATTGCATTAAGAATTTCCGGCAGCTCGCCTGCGGGGAATTCAATATCTACGACAGGTCCAATAACCTGTACGATTTTACCTTTTGCCAATGGTAAACCTCCTTACGATGCTCTTATTTCAGAGCTTCGGCGCCGCCAACAATTTCGGTAATCTCGTTGGTGATGCCTGCCTGACGTACCTTGTTGTAGTAGAGGTCCAGTTTGCTCATGAGTTCTTCTGCGTTGTCCGTAGCGTTGCTCATTGCGTTCATGCGGGAACTAAGCTCGCTGGCCGCTGATTGCAGCTGAGCTGCATAAATAGTCGTATACAGATACTGCGGAAGCAAATACCCGAGCACTGTACCAGCATCCGGTTCATAGATGTATTCATCATGAATTTCCGTTGCTTCCTCTACTGCCTTAAACGGCAGCAGCTCAACAGTCCGTGGTTCGCAGTTAATAGCCGAAACGAATTTGGTATAAACCATCACGACCTGACTATAGGCGCCAGTATCAAAACGTCCCATTAAATCAATAGCAATCTCACGGGCGCTTTCAAAATCTGGGCGCTCACTTATGCCAGTAAAACTATTAACTATGCTATACTCACGATTTTTAAAATGGGCAATTCCCTTGCGTCCGACAATAACAAAATCAGTATTAGCTTTCGACTCTACTAAAGCCTCAGCTGCCTTACAAGCATTGCTTGAATAAGCACCAGCCAGCCCTTTGTCTGCTGTTATCAATATAATCAGCTTTTTACCGTTTTCGTAGGTCTTTAGCAATGGATGCGAAAAATCGACCCCAGCATTAGCCGCAATTGCTTTTACTACCTGCATAACTTTTTCTGCATACGGTCTGTTGCTAGCCGCAGCTTCTTTTGCATGACGCAAACGCGATGTAGCAACCATATTCATGGCACTGGTTATCTGCTTGGTACTCTTTACGCTCTTTATGCGATGGCGTATATCCTGTAAACTAGCCAAAAAGAATCACCTCGCTCTTTATGCCATTTTGTAGGTTACTGTTTCCTTGAACTCTCCAATAGCACTCTTGAGTTCTGCCTCTAATGCATCATCAAGCTTCTTCTGCTCGATAATCTTGCGGCTTACCTCCGGATGCTGAGCACGCATAAACTTCAAGAAGTCATTCTGGAAATCTACTACCTTCTCTACTGGAATATCAGCTAAGAAACCACGAACAGCCGTGTAGATTACCATAACCTGTTCTTCAACTAACAGCGGGCTGTACTGTGCCTGTTTCAGCGTTTCAACCATGCGGGCACCACGATCAAGCTGAGCTTTGGTAGCTTTATCAAGATCGGACGCAAACTGCGAGAATGCTGCCAGTTCACGATACTGCGCCAAATCAAGACGCATCGTACCGGCTACCTGCTTCATAGCCTTAATCTGAGCTGAACCACCGACACGGGATACTGAAAGACCAACGTTAATAGCTGGACGAATACCCGAGTTAAACGCATCAGTCTCAAGCATTATCTGACCATCAGTGATGGAGATAACGTTTGTCGGAATATAAGCTGAAAGGTCACCAGCCTGAGTTTCGATAATCGGCAGTGCCGTAATCGAACCGCCGCCTAAGTCATCACTCAGCTTAGCTGCCCGCTCCAAAAGACGGGAATGTAAGTAGAATACATCACCTGGATAAGCTTCACGTCCTGGCGGTCTGCGCAGGAGAAGTGACATAGCACGATAAGCAGCTGCATGCTTCGTAAGATCATCATATACACAGAGGCAAGCCTTGCCCTGATACATGAAATGCTCAGCCATAGCTACACCAGCATAAGGTGCTAAATACTGCAACGGTGCGCTGTCAGCAGCCGTTGCTGCAACAACAATCGTATAAGCAAGAGCGCCGCTCTCTTCGAGCGTCTTTACTACACGAGCTACGGTCGATGCTTTCTGACCAATAGCTACATATACACAAATGCAGTTCTGGTCATGCTGATTGAGAATCGTATCAATAGCAATGGCAGTTTTACCAATACCACGGTCGCCAATGATAAGCTCACGCTGACCACGACCGATTGGTACTAACGCATCAATGGCTTTGATACCAGTCTGAAGCGGTTCTTTAACCGGTTTGCGGTCAGCAATACCCGGTGCATGGAACTCAACTGGACGCGTTTCCTGCGTCTTTATATCGCCTTTGCCATCAATTGGACGACCGAGTGCATCAACGACACGGCCGATCATAGCTTCGCCTACTGGCACCTGCATGATTTTACCCGTACGTTTTACCTGCGAGCCTTCCTTAATTTTCGTTTCACCGCCTAAAATAACGGCACCAACATTGTCCTGCTCAAGGTTCAGGACCAAACCATAAATATCATTGCCGAAATCTAATAGCTCGCCTGCCATTGCCTTTTCCAGGCCGTGGATATGAGCGATACCATCACCGATTTCGATAACGGAACCAACATCATCAACATTAAGATCTACATCATAATTTTTAATCTGGTCTTTGATGATGGCTGTTATTTCCTCAGGATTCATTTTCATAACTTCGCTGTCACCCCAGTTTCATCACTTGATTTACTTACTTGCCAGTAATTCTTTTTTGAGCGTTTCCAGCCGGCCGGCGACACTGCCGTCGATACGGCGATCACCGATTTTTACTACGACACCACCGATAAGCTTCTCATCTTCATGTAAACGAAGCTTTACCTGTTTGCCAGTAAGGTCTGCCAGCCTGTCAGCAATTTTTTGCTGCTGATCAGCGCTTGCCGGCTCAGCCGTAGTTACATCAGCTATCAAGATACCTTGCGCTTCATTGGAAAGCTTGCTAAATTCTTCTTCTATAGCAGCTAGCAGTGTAATCCGGCGTTTATCAATCAGCAACAACAAGAAATGATATACATTCTTTGATAGTTCGCCAGCAAAAAGCTTGGCGATAAGCTCTTTTTTAGCTTTAATTTCAATCTGTGGATTGGCTAAAAAAGCTTCAGCTGCCGGTACCGACGCCAGGTCTTGGCAAACGCCAGCCAATTCTTTTCCATACTCCACTAGCTTGTTTTCTTCCTGTGCCAGCTCAAAAATAGCGGCAGAATATTTGCGTGCAAGCTGTAAATTTAGCATGGCAAATCACCAATCTTATCCTTATCCAGCTTATTAACAAATTCGGCTATAAGCTGCTCATTTTCTGATGCATCAATATTCTTAGAAATAATTTTGCCCGCAGCCGCCATAGACAGTGCTACAACTTCACTGCGAAGTTCTTCCACGGCCCGCGTACGCTCGCGCTCGATCTCAGCCTCGGCAGCCTTTTTCATCTGCTCGATTTCGCGTTTGATTTCCGCACGCTTTGCCTCGCGTTCTTCACTGGCACGCTTTTCGGCATTCTCTATTATCGCCTCAGCTTTTGCATTTGCTGCCGCCAGTTTAGCCTTATAGTCAGCTAAAAGCTTATCTGCTTCAGCTGCATCAGCCTCGGCTTTATCGATGCTCTCCTGAATTTTTGCCTGACGGGCTTTTAGTATATTTACTACCGGCTTATAAGCTACCGCACGAAGAATACCTGCGAGTATCAGGAAGTTCAGAATCTGGGCAATCAATGTGCCATTAATCTCGATCAATTGCTATGCCCCCTTACATAGAGTATTTCATCAAAAGCGTAATTATTTGATGAGCGGGTTAGCATAAAGCATAATCAGCGCTACTACGGTTGCGATGATAGCCATGGACTCGATGAGACCAACTGAGATAAGCGTATTGGTAAAGAGTTTGCTCTGAGCCTCTGGCTGACGCGTAATACCTTCAATGAAACGGCTCGTTACGAGACCATCACCAAGACCTGCACCGATTGCGGCAAGGCCCATGCAAAGACCTGCACCAATCAAAGCTGCTGCTACCATAATTGCGTTTTCCATGAAAAAATCCTCCTCAAAAGTTCAATAAGAATTAAAGGTAAAATTAACTGTCCAATTGGACTTTACGACTCTTCTTCATCTTCCTTTACTGCACTAGCAAAATAAGCCATGGACAGCATCGTAAAGATGAACGCCTGTACTCCGCCGATAAAAATACTGAAGGCCAGCCATACCACTGATGGCACCGGCATCCAGATTGGCATAAGCTTCAGCAGGATGATTATCAAAATCTCGCCTGCCAGAATATTACCAAATAGACGGAACGACAACGTAATCGGCTTGGCTATTTCCTCAATGGCATTGATGATGACAAATACCGGTGTCGGCTTGAAAAAATGAGCTATATAATGCCCACCTTTCATATGAAGTCCCAGTACATGAACCATCACAATTACCAGCAGAGCTAAGCCTAGAGTGGTGTTCAAGTCATTAGTCGGCGATGACATCGTTGGGACAAGTCCTAACCAGTTAGAAACCAGCAGGAACATGAACAAGGAAATAATAAACGGAGCTAAAAACATCCCGCGTTTTCCCATTGTTCCACCAACTTGTGCAAGCAGGCTCGTCACAATCATCTCTAACACATTCTGCCAGCCAGTCGGCACCATTTTCAGGTTGCGTGTGGCCAAGAATGCGATAACAAGAACAATTGCCATCGTAATCCATGTCATACACAAAGTTTCCCAATTGAAGGTCAAGCCGGCAAATTGCACTACTTCGCGAACACCGATTTCATGCATAACCTCTACCTCCCCTTAGTTGCTTTTTTATCAGATTGCTGGTTGTAATGTATAAGATGTGCCATCGCTAGTGCATAACACAAGAGAAAACCGCCCGCTGTTGCCGCAAATACTACCACTGAAATATTGACCGCTGCTGCCAGAACCACAAAACAGGTAACAAGCCTCAGCGTAAGTCCCCAAAGCATTTGCTTTTTGGCGCTAGCTGCATCAAGGCTGGCACTTTTCCAAGTACGATAAACAAGCGTCCAGATACATATTGCCGCTGCCAAGTACCCCACCAATAATGCACCAATCAACATGAGCTGACCATTAAAAATTAACGGCAGCACAATAATCATGGTACAAATCGCCAAAGTCCTTATCAGCTTTCCAACATACTCTGATAAAAAATCTTTCATATTCCTCCTCCGACGGCAGCTTTAAACCATCGTCATCGTTGAATACCTTACACGACAAAAGAATAAATTGAATTATTGATTCTAAACTATATTATATAAAATTTTGCTACGATATAAAAGAGGGAAAAAGCTTAAATATGCAAGAAAAACCGCATATTTACTATTATTTTCCACCTTATTTTATTATAAATTAAGATTATTTATGATAGCATAAATCAATAAAATTAATTTATCATGCTTGGTCGCAATGTCTATTATATTAGATTGTTTAAGTGATAGCAAGTGTTTTTTCAACTAAATTTACAAGAATTTTACTTAGCATTCGTTTTCAAAAAATCAAATTTTTATACAATTTTATTTTGCTTTAGCTGACGATATAAAGTATAAATAGCTGCGGGAAATCCTACGATAATTCCTATTAATTTTCCTTTGCTGCCTAACCCTAGTTCTTCATCAGCTATATTGCCGATAAAACCGCAAATTCCCACGAATACCACTAGATAAATTCCTATTCCGCCTAAAAAAGAAAAAGCTTTAACAGCCTGCTTTAGTGCCTTGCTATATTCGTTAATAGATTCGTTTTTATTTTCCATTCAATATGCACCTGCAAAAAAGCTCTCTTCCTTCTAAAAGAAAGAGAGCTTTTATTTTTATTTTCCCATAAATACATCCGGTCTATCAGCCGCTAAACCATAATGATATAGTATCGCCTGAATAATACGCGCCGAAGCTTTGCCATCACCATAAGGATTAACTGACTCAGCCATACGAGCATACTCAGCCTCATTAGTTAAAAGCTCTTTAGCTTCACTATAGACGCGATCCCTATCTGTACCAATAAGCTTTACTGTACCAGCAGCTACAGCTTCCGGCCGTTCAGTCGTATCACGCAGTACCAATACTGGCTTGCCTAACGCCGGAGCTTCCTCTTGAACTCCGCCCGAATCAGTTAATATAAGATGCGCCCGATGCATAAGATTAGCAAACGGCTCATAATCAAGCGGATCGATTAGATGAACCTTTGGCAAATCGCCAAGTTCTTCATTAACAACTTCCCGGACTTTAGGATTTTTATGCACGGGGAATACTACCTCAACATCAGCAAATTCTTCCGTCAGCTGGCGCAAGGCTTTGTATATATGGCGCATTGGCTCACCTAAATTTTCCCGGCGATGCGTAGTTACCAAAATAATTCGCTTATTGTCAAAATCAATAGCTTGCAAACGTTCATCGTCAAATTTAAAATCATCCCGCACCGTATGATGCAGGGCATCGATAACGGTATTGCCAGTAACAAAAATTCGTTCGTCCGGTACTGCTTCTGCCAACAGATTATGCTCACTTGTTTCAGTTGGAGCAAAATCCAAGTCAGCGATACAGCCCGTAAGCTTACGATTCATTTCCTCAGGGAACGGCGAATATTTGTTGTGCGTTCTAAGACCAGCTTCAACATGACCAACATCAGTCTGATGGTAATAAGCTGCCAGCGCACCAGCAAAAGTTGTCGTCGTATCGCCATGAACCAGCACAATATCGGGTTTTTCCGTATTTAGTACCTTATCTAACCCTAGCATAGCTTTCGTAGTAATATCAAAGAGGGTCTGCCCTTGGGCCATAATATCAAGGTCATAATCCGGTTTAATCTGGAAAAGATTCAGCACCTGATCGAGCATTTCCCGATGCTGTGCTGTAACTGCCACCACCGGTATAATCGTATCCGGATGTTTTTTTAGTTCCAAAACAATCGGTGCCATCTTGATTGCCTCCGGTCTGGTACCAAAAACGGTCATTACCTTGATTTTTTTCTTGTCCATAGAAATCCCCTTTCTATAACTAAAGGCAGACTTACGCCTGCCTTATTGGTTCATTTTTGCTTTGCCTCAATGCTGATGGGCAGAATCATTCATATGAAATATACCTATTTTTTTTGCGCCTAAAAGAACTACGACAACAACTACACAGACAATAATAATCGCCAGCTGATTGCTAACCTCAGTTAATGCCACGGCGCTAAGTCCTAACAAAGCACTGATCACATACATCAGCAATACTGCCTGTCTTTGGGTAAAGCCCAAATCGAGCAGCCGGTGATGCAAATGACCTTTATCCGGCTTAAATATCGGCACACCGCCACGATAGCGGCGCACAATCGCAAAAGTAGTATCTAATATAGGCAAGCCTAATGCTAAAATTGGTACGATAAGCGCAATGGTTGCTGCACTCTTGACAGCACCAATAACCGATATTCCTGCCAGCATAAAACCTAAGAACATGCTGCCAGAATCGCCCATAAATATTCTAGCAGGATTAAAGTTATAATACAAAAAGCCAAACGCTGCTCCAGCTAAAGCCGCCGTGAGCACGGCTACCAGCATGATGCTTTGCTGCAGCGCCACCATCATTATCGTAACTGCGGCAATAGTTGCTACCCCAGCAGCTAAGCCATCGAGTCCATCAATAAGATTTACGGTATTAGTAAGACCAACTATCCAGAATATCGTAAGCGGTACGGCCAGCCATTCCGTATAAATATAATCACCAAACGGGTCAGTTATAAAATCAATACGGACATCAAACGCAATGACCAAAACAGCAGCGGCGATAATCTGACCAACCAGCTTTACTTTAGCTGGCAGATTTTTGTAATCATCAATAACGCCTACCAGCACAATAAGCGAGCCGCCTACCATAAGACCGATAATTTCCGTTTTTACCTCGGCAGTAACATCAACAAACGACAACACACTGAGCATTGCTACCATAAAGGCAGCATAGATACCAATACCACCAATACGCGGAATTGGTTTTTTATGTACTTTTCTAGCATCGGGAGCATCCATAGCTCCTGTTTTTGCCGCCAGCAAAATCACACCTGGCGTAATGAGCAACGCTACTCCTGCAGCAATGACAAACGCCAACATATAATCTGGCATACAAGTTGCACCTCTTTTTCTTTTTTGCAATCATAATTCATAGCAAGCATATTCTACCGCATACCCTGTTTAGTGTCAATTAAAATAAGTTATCGTGAGCATTAATCCTGTATTTCATTTGGCCGACAGGTAACTATACTGCCATCAGTCTCATAATAAACTACTTTGGCTAATTTGGCGTTATTAAGCATTCGCCGGCATAATAAACAAGGTTTGCCGGAAGCTAACGTCCCATCAGCATTTATCCCCACAATATAAATTGTCGCATTCTCCATAGCTGCTGGATCGGCATTTATAATAGCATTCTGCTCCGCATGAACTGCTACGCATAATTCATAATTTTGTCCTTTAGGTACATGCAGCCGCTGTCTTTCGCAAATTCCAGTATCTATGCAATTAGCTTCGCCACGCGGCGCGCCATTGTAACCTGTACTGATTATGATTTTGTCCTTTACTATAATCGCGCCATAGCGCCGGCGAAGGCACGTAGCCCTGCGGCCAACGGCTTTGGCAATATCGAGAAAATATTCCGTCCAACCAGGACGAAGCTGTTTATCTTGATTCATAAAGCATGTTCCTCCAAATAACGTCTGCCCAAAATAACCGCCACATAATCATCAACTGGCACTGGCGGTACCTGCATCGTAACCGGCAGCAAACGCCGCCAGCCTAGGGGAGGATTCGCCTTCCAATACTCACCCTTCGCCATTTCCGTAGTCTTATATTCATCAATGACTATTATCTCAAGCTCTGGCATTGCCTGCATGATACGCTCTTTAGCCTGCTGGCTGGTAGTACCATTTCCTTCAATTAGTTTAGCAAAACCATATTTACCTTGTGCTGCCTTAACTTCGGCTTCCAAACGGTTAGTATTTATTACTTTTTGCATTTGTACTTTGCCATCTTCAAACAAGACAGCAAACCCGCACTTATCCCGTCCTGGATCAAGAGCTGCAATCATCGTAATACCTCCTGCACAAAGAGAGCTGGCAACCCAGCTCTCTTTTCCCTGTTATTGAACTGCGTTATCTGGCCGCAGCTCCTTTTTTAGACGCAAGCGCAAAGGCCCTAGCGCATCCGTATCACCATTAGCATAGGCTGATAGCACTACCGGTCCCTTTACACCTCGTAAGGAATTTACGATATCATAAAATTGCGCCCCTTCAATGACACCTATGGAACCAGTTATCGGATCTGGCAACAGTCCCTTGGTCGTAGCAGCCATATTTACATCCTGCAAGAATTTCATAACCACCTCTTCGGCTTCGCTGTCAGTACCACTAGTTAACGAATATGGTCTAGCTATTATAAACTCTTTATCCTTATAAATAACACTGTTTTTATAAAGCTCCAGCGATGTCCTTATAGCTTCACCCCGAATAAGATTGCCAGCCGCTACAATACGCACCACCATATCCTGCTGACTTTTAGCAATAGCCTTTACGGCTGCGTCATATTCTGGCTGATACAGCCAAATATCGTGACTATCATCATTGCTGCCAATTTTTGCTGCTACATTGCGGTTAGCTAGTTGCGCTAAGGACTGAATGTCTTTAGCAACTTCAGCCTCTGGACGATTAGCTCTGATAACGCCACTGGCAATTACTTCACCAGCTCTGAAGCTTATATCGCCTTCGCGCATTGAAATCAAGCCATTGCGCAAATCGATAGCTTTTTTCTCTAACCACTTATTATCGGTCAAGAGCGCATCATTACGCTTAGTGAGAGCGGTATTCTGACCTGTCAGTACAGCATTTTTTTGTCCTAAGTTATCATTTAACGAAATCAATTCGCTATTACGTGAATTTAATTCATCATTTTTTAACAGCAATTCGTTTTTAGCTCGTTCAAGCTGCCGATTTCCTTCTTCTAGCCGTGCTGATTCTAGCTTCAAATCATCTTGTTGCGCCTGAAGTTCTTCTATATCAGCTTTTGATTTATTTAAAGCCTCATCGGTAGCATCACGCTCCGCCTGCGCTTTTTCCAAGGCATTTCTAGTTTCTTGCATCGTCCGGTTTAATTTTTCCATACCAAAAAGAGCCGTTCGTACATTTTCTGAAGCTGCTGCCATGACCCCAAAAGTCAAGGTTGTAATACAAATGCCTGTAAAAATCGTGATAACGATAGAAGTATGCCTTGGACGCAAACCAAATAGCGACAGTCTTTTTTTGCCAATTTTCGTTCCGAGGCGATCACCAATAAAGGCGATAGCACCACCCGTTATAATCAGCACAACGATCAAAAAGACTCCATACATGCTTCATCATTCCACCTTTCATTGCCGTAAGCTAGCGCGAAGCTCTCCTTATGAGCCAAGCTCCCGCAATAAGCCCAATAATATTAGGCAGCCATACTGCTAATAATGCTGGCAAAGCTCCGCTTCTGGCTAAAGCATTGCCCATAGTCATCAATGAGTAATAAATAAATATGATAATTATGCTCATGGCAAAACCTGCCGATGAGCTATTACGAGTAGGCTGCAACCCCAAAGGAACACCAATTAAAGCAAATATAAGACTTGCCATCGGCACCGTTATCCGCTGATAAAGCTCTGTTTCCAGCTTGCTAGTATCTACATACTGCGTTTTCATTATTTCAATCTGGGCTTTTAGTTCCTTCATCGTCAGTTCTTCCGGTTTTTTCTGCTCCCTTACAATCTGCTTAGGATTAGCCTTTATCGGCAATACTTGCGTATCAAACCGCATTGTATGCTCACTAGCACCCTTTTCTTCAGCAATGTCATAAAGCATGCCTTGATGCATAGTCCACTCGTTGCCGCTCCACTCAGCGTATTCAGCATTTTCCACCCGCCGGACTTTGCCATTTTCGTCAAAATCCTGCAAGGTTATTCCCTGCAAGGTTTGGGATTCAGCATCATAAACTCTAGCATAAACCAAACGGCGGATTTTATCACCATCAATGTCCTTTAGGATAATATGTTCCTGCGATTTCATGCCGCTATTGCCTTGAATTTCATAATAAAGCACATTGCGATAAGCCGTGTTAGCCCATGGTACTACATACTCATTAAAAGCTACCGCCCCAATGCTGACAATTATTCCCAAAATTATCGCTGGCGCTGCAATCCGGCTAAAGCCAATACCACATGATTTCATGGCTGTTATTTCACTGTTCCCCGAAAGGCGGCCAAAGGTCAAAAGTGTCGCCAAGAGCATCGACATGGGGAAGGTCCACATAACTACTCCTGGCAATCCAAAAATAAAAATTTTTACTACCGCTTGCAGCGAAGCACCATAATCGGTAATATACTGCGCTATCTTAAATAAGGTTCCTGAACCAATGAACACTGCGGAAAATGCACAGATGCCAAACAGGAAGGAAAGCATTACTTCCCGAAATATATATTTGTCTAATATTCTAAAATGCATCGCTTATTCTCCAATCACAGCGTAAAGTTTTCACCAAGATAGAATTTTTTGGCTATGGGGCTGTTAGCAATAGTATGACTATCGCCTTCCAAAAGGATTTTTCCTTCACTTAAAATATACGCCCGATCAACAATGTGCAACGTTTCTCGCACATTATGATCTGTAATAAGTATTCCCATACCACGTTTACGTAAATATTCAATAATGTTTTGAATATCAGCTACAGCTAACGGATCAACTCCCGCAAACGGTTCATCAAGTAAAATAAACTGCGGCTCAAGTGCTAAACAGCGCGCTATCTCTACCCGCCGGCGCTCACCACCAGATAACTCTGTCCCCTTGCGATTGCAGACATGCGTGATGTGAAATTCCTCTAAGAGTTCTTCGTATTTAACTTTTTGCTCAGCTGAGGAAAGCTTCGTTGTTTCTAGTATCGCCATAATATTTTCTTTAACCGTAAGCTTGCGAAATATCGAAGCTTCTTGGGTTAAATAGCTTATGCCCAGCGATGCCCTGCGATACATCGGAAGTGATGTTATATTAACATCTGACAAAAAAACATCTCCCGATGTCGGCTGTTCCAACCCCACAATCATATAAAAAGAAGTCGTTTTACCAGCACCATTAGGTCCTAACAACCCTACTATTTCGCCTTTTTCAACTCGCAGCGATACCTTATCAACTGCCGTATGCTCTTTAAACTTTTTTACTAGATTTTTAGCTTCGATATACAAAGCTCCACCCTCCAACCTGCGCGGTTTGTCTGCTACAAAATTCTATCTTATTTTACCTTAGCTTCCCCATTGTCTGCAAGATATATCGTCAAACGGTTACTCTTCATCGTATTGTTTTCCTGCGTAGCCCAGGCGTTTCCGGTAAGCACTACTTTTCCTTGAGCCTTGCCGTAATAATCCGCAACATCACCACCAGCTTCAATACCTTTAGCTGTGCTTACCAAATGAGCATTACCCGTCCCAACATAATGCGCATCATCTAACCAGCCTTCAAGTTTATCTGCCGTAAACGTATCGGCTCCACTAGTAAGCGTACCACCAGCTGCAATCAGCACATATTTATTTTGATTAGGATAATAATCTACCTGCTCACCAGTGAAGCTCTTGTCACCATCCACACCATGCACGCCACCAGCTGCTTGCATGTGTTCTTCTCCATCAGTAGTAATCTTAGCACAAGTAATCCGCATATTATCCCTGATGGCTATAACATTTCCCTCGATACTTGCTTCCTGAGTTTTGGCATTATAACGGGCCCTGCCGCCCGCTATTCTCGAGTTTCCCTGTTTAAATAAAACATTACCTGTAGCTGTAGCTTCACCGCTAGCCATATCATATTCAACACTGTCAGCAGCTAATGTTGCTGGTTCACCAGCAGCATCAAGGCTGTTAAACGGAACACCTATACCAGCTGCCAACACAGCTGCCAATATTAAATTTTTCATTATATTTTTTTTCAATTGCCAGCGCCTCCCTTGCTGAGATTGGCATGTCCTATGATTTTTATTTTATTAAAGCCATCGGTGCTCTCTATAGTATCACCGGTTGCCCGCATATCGTCTTTTACGGCCACGGCACTGCCGACAGCTGCCAAAAATTCATCTTTAGCTGTCCATTTTAATTCATCGCTAGTAAGCTTGGCTCCATCGCTGTTTTCAATGCTGACATTACCTGTAAGCGCAATATCTTTAGTAGCATTGCTATAGCTTCCATTATCAGCGTTTACTGAAACCACTCGCCCGTCTTTAGCATAAAAGTGTCCTTGCAATTTTTCCAGTTTTACATCCTTACTATCCGTATCAATTTCGATATGCTCTGCCGTAAGTTCCCAAATCTTATGACCATCTTTTTCCTCACTTATGGTATTTCCATCGTAGGACATAACTTTCGAATCACTAGTTTCATTCTGCACTTTTGGTGCCTCAGGAACTGAGGTCACGGCCCAGGTTACCAGTGAAGCAAAGGCGGCTATACCAATTCCTACGAGAATTTTTTTCCCGTTCATCATTTTTCCTCCTGCGCCTTTACTGTATGATGCTTGCCCGTTTTTTTCATATCCTCAGTAGTATTCCAGCGCTTTTGAAACCACAACCACTGCGTTGGATTTTCCTGAATTATCTTTTCTACAATCTTAGTCATACGTACAGTAAAATCATAAAGATCTTTATCAGTATCACCAGTATCATTATACCGCATGACTTCACCAATAACCACTTTATGTTTACCATTGGGCTGACGCAGAATAAAAGCTGGCACTACCGGCGAATTAAATTTATAGGAAAATACCGCTGGTCCCATCGGTGTAGATGCCATTTTCCCCAAGAAAGGCAAAAAGGCACCACCAGGTCCTGCATCCTGATCAGCTAAAAAGCCCAGTATCTTGCCATGACGCAACGCTCTGGCCGCGGCTAACAGCTCACTAGTACCGCGCGAAAATATCTCCACATTAATCGTCTTGCGCAAATCATTCAAGGCATTCGTATATTGCATATTAGGCTGCGGTTTAGCAATAGCCGTAACCGGCAGACCATTTAAAGTAAATGCTGCCGACAGCCATTCCCAAGTACCGATATGACCAGTCAATATCACGACACCTTTTTTTTCCGCCATAGCTTTTTGCAACCGCTCAAGATGATCAATTTCAATATATTTATGAAAATTATTTTCATTAAGCTTTGGCATATAGAGGATTTCCAACACGTTACGAGCTAAATTTATAAACGACTTTCGCACAATTTTGCGAGCTTCCGCCTCAGAAATATTAAGTGCTGGCATCATTTGCGCTATAGCCCGTTCCCGTTCTTTCTTTATAAGCAAATAATAAAGATTGCCCAGCAACCAGCCCATAGCCATTGTCAGCCGATAAGGCAAATGACAAATAAGCCAGCTCATGAACATCACAAATTTGTATTGCATGGAAAGATTCCTCCAAATACCCATTTATACTTTTATTGCACCAGATTATTTAATTTAGCTGGCGCCATAAATTTTTCAATTATTTTTCCCCATTGACCTTGTGCCTTTAGGATAAATTCTAAAAGTTCCCTAACGGCGCCATGACCACCGTTAAAGCCCGACACCAGCAAGGCTTCCTGTCGGACCTCAGGTACAGCATCCGCTACTGCCATAGGAAGTCCTGTTTGCAACATCACTGGAAGATCGATTAAATCATCACCTATATAACCGATTTCAGCATCTTGAAGCTGTAACTTTTCTTTTAATTCAGCATAAGCGGCTCGTTTATCCGAGTGTCCCTGATATACTTCAGTTATCTTTAATTCCTGCGCCCGATAAGCTAACTGCGCTGAGGTTCTGCCAGTTATTATTGCCGTTTTTATGCCAGCTTGCTGCGCTAAAGTAATACCTAAGCCATCACGGCAGAAAAATGGCTTATAAAGCTCACCCTGCTCGCCAATATAAATTCCGCCATCAGTTAAAACACCATCGACATCAAAAATTATTAATTTGATATTTTTAGCTCTATTAAGCGCTGCTGCCTTTTGTTCCATCTTAGACCACTCCTTGCCTGAGTAAATCTGTAAGATGAACAATACCAACTGGATTATGTTCAGCATCTACTACTGGCAATACCGTAACTGGGCGCGGTTTATGTTTTTCCATAACCGAAAGTGCTTCCGCTGCCAACTTATCCTTGCTTATTGTAAGCGGCTGAGCAAACATAATATTTTTAACTGCCTCATCGAGGAACTTATAATCTTTAGCCAAGGCCCGGCGAATAATACCATCGGTAATAAGTCCGACAAATTTGCCGTTGCTGTCAACCACTGATGCCGCGCCCAGACCTTTATCAGTCATGATAAAGAGTGCATCTTTCGCTGTTTTATCCTGATAGACAACCGGATTTTCATCGCCAGTATGCATAACATTAGCTACCGTTAACAGAAGCTTTCTGCCTAAAGCACCACCAGGATGAAACAGCGCAAAATCCTGACTCGTAAAATTACGAACCGACATTAAAGCCACAGCAATAGCATCACCCATAGCCAAGGTAGCCGTGGTGCTAGCCGTAGGAGCCAATCCTAAAGGACAGGCTTCTTTTTCTACTCCGATATCAACGAAGTAATCGCAATTTTTACCTAACTGTGATTCGCGCCGGCCACTCATAGCAATAATCTTAGCCCCGATACGCCGAATGATTGGCAGGATATTTACTACTTCTGATGATTCACCACTATTTGATATCGCTATAACTACATCATTTTCTGTTACCATACCCAAATCGCCATGAAAAGCCTCTGCTGGATGCATGAAAAAGGCTGGCGTACCAGTGCTGGCAAACGTTGCCGCGATCTTGCGTCCAACATGACCAGATTTTCCCATGCCAGTTACTACTACTCTGGCCTTGCAATCTAATATGCATTTAACCGCTGCTTCAAATTCATCATCTATGCGAGCTTTTAATTTCAAAACAGCTTCGGCTTCAATCTCTAATGTCTCAATAGCTTTTTCTTTTATCATAAAGCTTTCCTCATTATCTAAAATTTACAGCTTACAAACATTAATCATTTACTTTATGACGGACTATCTCATGGATAGCAACAGCATCTTTTAACAATGCTTCTAATTTGTCAAGATATACCATATTAGCTCCGTCAGACAATGCTTCATCAGGATTATCGTGAACCTCTAAGAACAATGCATCTACGCCAACACCAACGGCAGCTCTCACTAAGTATTCGACATATTCGCGATTGCCAGCTGAAGTAGTACCATTCCCGCCTGGAAGCTGTACACTATGCGTGCCATCCATTACTACCGGATAGCCAAAAGAACGCATAATTGGCAGCGAACGCATATCTACTACTAAATTATGATACCCAAACGATGCTCCACGCTCAGTTAACATTATTTGCTCACAGCCACTTTCATGCAATTTGTCCACTACATTGCGCATATCTTCAGGTGCTAAAAACTGACCCTTTTTTACATTTACCACACGACCAGTTTGTGCAGCCGCATGTAATAAATCCGTCTGCCGGCAAAGGAAGGCCGGTATTTGTAAAATATCTGCTACCTTAGCTGCTGGTTCAGCCTGATAAGTTTCATGAATATCAGTAACTATAGGCACATTCAGTTCTTTTTTTATCTTGCTTAACATCTCCAAACCTTTTTTGAGACCTGGTCCCCGAAAACTATGAAAGGACGAACGGTTTGCTTTATCAAACGAAGCTTTAAATACATAATTTATATCCAATCGCTGACAAATTTCTTTAACAGTACGACCTATTAAGAGGCAGCGATCCATACCTTCCAATACGCAGGGTCCAGCCAACAGCGTTAATTTCTCACCATCGCCAATTGTAAAATTGCCAACCTTTACCTTGTTCATCACCATTCTCCTTCCAAAAAATCCCTATCTAATAGCACCTTTAAATTTATTGCATTTGCGCGTAAATTTCATTTACCTTAACCAAATCATCCAGCGTATCAACCCCGACAAATTTAGCCTTAGTTTCCACTACTTTAATTCTATAACCATTCTCGAGTGCTCGCAGCTGCTCTAATGATTCCGCTGTTTCCAGCGGCGTTGGCTCCATCTTAGCATATTTAAGCAGAAAATCACGCTTATACGCATATATCCCGATATGCTTGTAAACTGGACAGCCAGTATGCCTTGGATAAGGCATAAGCGAGCGCGAAAAATAAAGTGCATAGCCATTTTTGTCAGTTACAACCTTCACATTGTTAGGATTATTTGCTTCAGCTTCATCGGTTATTTGGGTCTTTACGGTAGCCATATTAAGCTCGCTGTCATCAGCAAATGCCGCAATTAAAGCATCGATAAGTGACGGTTCAATGAGCGGTTCATCACCCTGTACATTTACTATCAGGTCAACATCTGGAAAAGAAGCTGCGACTTCTGCTAGACGGTCAGTTCCGGTTGCATGATCTTTACGGGTCATCATTGCCTCACCGCCATTTTTTTGAACGGCTGCCAAAATACGTTCATCATCAGTTGCAACAATAGTTTTAGCAACATTCTTTGCCTTGGCTGCCCGCTCATATACCCTGCACACCATAGGCTTGCCTGCAATATCCTTTAGTGGCTTGCCTGGCAATCTGGTAGAAGCATATCTAGCTGGAATTACACATAAAACCTTCATGAAATGAAACTTCCTTTCGTTAATATTTGACTTATTTCTGCAAATAATTAGCTAATTTTCGTTGCAATAATGCCAGGAATTCCTCTCGTCCCTGTTTGAAATTAACCTCAACACAAATAACATATATCGGTATATCCCAACCAGCATTAACAACTTCGGTCGGAATTTTTACGGCATCCTTTTCCGTAATGATTATCGCTTCTGCGCCCATCGTTTCTGCCTGATGTAATATCTCGACCATTTCCTGCATATTATAATCATGATGATCAGGATAACGCAGACTCTCAATAATTATCGTTCCAAGATCAGATAAGGTTTGTTCAAACGATGCCGGATTGCCAATAGCCGAAACCGCCATGACTTTCTTGCCTTTCATTTGATCAACTTTAATACCTACACCAGCAATATCACGATACCATTCCGAAAGCTCAATAAAGCAACGTGGCTGATGAATACTTTCAACGATACGCGCCCGATCATTATAGTTTTTTACCGTGTCACGAATATATTCACAGGAACCAGCAGCTGCTTGGTCAACCTTAGTCATCAAGCAAACATCAGCTCGGCTTATATGCGAAATGGGCTCCCGCAGCGTACCACGAGGCAGAATATAACCGTTACCAAAAACATTTACCGCATCAACTAACAGTATATCCATATTGCGCTCTAATTGCCAATGCTGATAACCATCATCTAATATTGCTACTTCCGCGCCAAAATGATCAATTGCATACTGACCAGTCACCGCCCGCTCAGCACCGATAAGTACCGGTACTTCTGGTAAATGCTTTGCCAGCATAAATGCCTCATCACCAGCTTCAGCAGCACTCATATGCAGCCGTTTACCATCAGAAACTATGCCTACCCGGCCATGCCACTTAGCTCTATAACCGCGATTTAAAATAACCACTCGATAGCCCATATCACGAATATCGCTAGCTAGCCTTTGCGCTGTCGGCGTTTTACCTGTGCCACCAACAGTGATATTTCCTAGACTGATAACAAAACAATCAAGCTTACGCCGTTTAAAAATACCTATCCTGTAGCCTGCCAATTTAAAATTAACTAATTGCGCATAAATATGGGAAAATATATATAAAATTCCCATGATGATGTGCATACAAACGCCATCGACTTCTTTGCTATGAACCAAATCAATAAAATACGTCTGGAAATTAGCTATCTTTTGCGTTGACCGTACTGACTGACGATTTTCCGGACAGCTTTCAAATTCTTCCAGTGTTTCCCGCAATATAACAGCTGATTTACGCGAAGCACCTTTGTTTTCCTTGACAATAGCCAGCGTTTCCTGCTCCATCTTGTGCCGATGTTCCGGTTCATCAAAGAGTTTTACGACCTGCGTTACCAGCTCATTTTCATCCTTTACCGTAACACAGGCATCCCGATTTTTAAACAGAGCATGGGTATCCTTAAAATTAAACATATAGTGACCAACAATAATAGCCTTCCCATGCGCTGCCGGTTCCAAAATATTATGCCCACCATGTGGCACCAGACTGCCGCCAACATAAACAACATCACCGATGCTGTATACCTTGCCCAGCTCGCCAATGGTATCTAAGATAACTATATCTTCACCACCACCAGGATTTTCCTGCAAATACGTTCTGGTAGTAACAGTAAAGCCCGCTTTTTTACATAAATGGATTATTTCCTGTGTTCTTAAAAGCTCACGCGGCGCAATAACCAGTTTGGCTTGGGGATTATTTTTCCTTACGGCTCTAAACGCTTTTAATACATAATCTTCTTCCCCGCGATGCGTCGACCCTGCCAAAAGAATACCAGTATTTACCTCAAGTCCCATTTCCGCAATAATCTGCTGTTTTTCTTCAGGACTGACATCCGTATAGGTTTGGTCAAATTTAGTGTTGCCGGTAACTGTCACCAGCTCCGGCGGAGCACCTAGCCGCATGATATAATCAGCATCTATCTGCGACTGCATCGCAAATTTTTTAACAGTACCGATCATATCATCAAGCAGACTGTGCAAATGCTTATACTGCTTGACACTGCGATCGCTTATCCGCCCATTTACCATCATTACTGGTATATGCAGCTTGCGCGCCGTTTTTAAAAAATTTGGCCAAAGTTCTGTCTCTACTGGCAAGAACACGCGCGGATGTATGCGCCGCAATACATGTCCAGCTAAAAATGGCAAATCCAACGGAAAATATATTATAGCGTCAGCATCTTTTATTATCCGATTAGCCATCTCGTAGCCACTAGTAGTAACTACCGATACTAAAATCGGTGATTGGGGAAATTCCTTGCGAAATTCTTTGATTAGCGGGCTAGTAGCCACAATTTCACCAACTGAAGCTGCATGAACCCAAATACAATGCTTCTTAGCTACCTTATCCAAAGCATGGTCAGGAAAGAAGCCAAGACTTTGCTTTATTCGTTCCACAAAGCCTTTTTCACGGACTGAACGAATCATGAATACTGGTATTATCAATATCACGATAATGATAGCCGCTATATTGTAGAAGATTTGCATGTCTTTCCTATCCCTTCTTACACACTCTTCTTGTTAAATTGAATATTGTACAAATGACTATAGAGTCCATTATTACGCAATAGTTCTTCATGAGTACCGTGTTCCTTCACATGTCCATTATCAATGACATAAATCTGATCTGCATTGAATATAGTTGACAGCCGATGAGCAATAACAAATGATGTCCTGCCTATCATCAGCTTATCCAAAGCTGCCTGTACAATTTTTTCACTTTCAGTATCAAGTGCTGATGTCGCCTCATCCAAAATAAGTATCCGCGGATTCTTCAAGATAGCTCTAGCTATAGCCATACGCTGACGCTGACCACCGGATAGATTAAGACCGCGCTCACCAATTGGCGTATCATAACCTTGCGGCAATTCTTTTATAAAGCTATCAGCGTTAGCGGCTTTTGCTGCAGCTTCGACTTCTTCATCAGTCGCATCAAGCCGTCCATAACGTATATTCTCCCTAACTGTCGTAGAAAAAAGCATCGTTTCCTGGGGCACAATACCAATCTGTTCCCGAAGTGACGCCAAGGTTACATCACGGATATCATGACCATCAATAGCAATTTTACCGCTCGTTACCTCATAAAACCTCGGTATCAGATTGGCAATAGTAGACTTGCCGGCACCACTAGGACCAACAAATGCTATCATCTGCCCCGGCTTTACCTCTAATGATATATCGCTTAACGCTGGAACACCTTTTTTGTATTCAAAAGTTACATTCGATATTGAAACCTCACCTTTAGTTTCCGGCAAAGCCTTGGCATCGGGTTTATCGGTTATGGTTTCTTTCAAATCAATGACTGCAAATACTCTGTCAACAGCGGCCATTGCTCGCTGCAAATTACCATATACCCTGGAAAGACGCTTTACCGGATTAGCTAAATTAACCGCATAAGTCAAAAAGGCTACCAAAGCGCCAGCTGTCATTTCATCATTTAAAACTTCATAACCACCGAACCAGACAATAAATGTTACTGATATAGCTGCCAAAAATTCCACCGTTGGCGTCAGCATACTGTTTAATTGCACATTTTTCATAGCTGCCTGGAAGTTAAGCTGGTTTTGCTTACTGAATCGTTCTATTTCATATTTTTCCCGCACAAAGGATTTTACTACCCGAATAGACGATATACTTTCCTGCAGCAATGACGTAATATCTGCCATCCGTTCCTGAATAACAGTACCATTGCGCTTTATCTTGCGCCCAAAAATTTTCATTGCCTGCCCAACTACTGGAATTACTACCAAAGTAAGAAGAGTAAGTTTCCAGTCAAGATAAAGCATCATTACAATTGAACCAATCAGTATAGACCCTTCAGTTACCATTTCGATAAGCTGATCGACCAAAGCCGACTGAATAGCAGCTACATCATTGGTAATGAAGCTCATCGTTTCGCCTGTCTGATGCCGATCAAAATAAGCCATTGGCATCCGCTGAAACTTGCGAAACATGACTTCACGAACGTCAATTATTACCTTTTGCCCAATATAAGATACCAAATATGACTGACCAAAGAAAAATACCCCACGTACCAAAAATACTACTACGATGCCAATACAGATCATATTAAGCATCATCATATCTTTATTGGTCAAAACTTTATCTATCATATCCTTGATTATCCACGGCAGATAGAGATTGCAACCGGCAGCGATAACAATGCATATCACTGCCAAAATCAATTCCTTTAAATAAGGCCGCATATATTGCAGCAGTCTTCGATAATTTTTCATTTTCTTCCCCCGATTGCAGCATCTGCCACTTTAAACCGTCTAGCTGCCGCTAATATTTTAGCAGCAATTCTTGTGGCTGCTCCTGGCTTGCCAAGCTTGTCCGCAGCTTGTTTCAGTTTTGCTAATACTAAAGTACGGTGCTCCTGTCCTTTATATAACTTTAGCATTTCTTTTTTATATTTTCTGGTGTAACTTCGTCTTGCAATAGCTCAGTTTCAAAAGTCTCCCCTAACAATATATTAGGCAAGCTGAAATTTTTTACATGTACTAGCAGCCGGCCAATAAAATACGATACCGGTGATAACCGATAAAGCACCACGCACGGCAGACCTAATAATGCTGCCTCCATCACTACGGTACCCGAGGTTGCCATAGCTGCAGTCGCTATATGCATAAGCGCATAGCGATTATCATACGTAAGCTTTACTGGAACGTTTGCACTTATTATTAACTCTTTTAATCTAGCTTCATTTACGCCATCAGCTACTGGCAGCATAAAAACCGTATCTGGTCGCTCGGCTAAAAGCTCTTTCGCTGCTCCTAGCATGGCGGGCAGCAATAATTCTATTTCCTGCTTACGGCTGCCAGGCAGCATAAGTATTACCGTTTTATCCGTAGGGATTTTAAAATAAGCTAAGGCTTGACTTGGCGAAAGCTCTGGTTTTACGGCATCAACTAATGGATTGCCTAAAAATTCTATATTGGCTCCGGCGGCCTCATAAACCGGAAGTTCATGTGGAAATATCGCTACAAACTCATCTGCCCATTTGACACATTCTTTAGCTCTGCCTTGACGCCAAGCCCAAGCCGATGGCGGAATATAAGAAAATACCGGTATTCCTAACGCTTTGGCTTTTTTCGCCAAGCGCCAATTAAAATCAGGATAATCAATGAGCACTAATAAGTCCGGTTTTTCTTGCCGCATAAATTCTGTAAGGCAAGTCAGGAGTTTCATTATACGGCGCAAATTTATTAAAACTTCCCATACACCCATAACATTATAATCAGCAAAATTACGTTTCAAGCGAACTCCAGCTTTTTGCATACGCTTGCCGCCAAAACCTATCAATTCTGTTGCTGGTTCCATTTGCAAAATCGCCTTCGCCAAATTGGCTCCATGAACATCACCTGATACTTCACCAGCCGATAACATAATTTTCATAATGCTCACCTCCCACTAATTTCACAATAGTCCATTCTCTATTATACACGAAAAGAGACGCCTATGGACACAAATTTTTCGTATCCACTGCGTCTCAATATTACATAGCAACTATAGCTATTCCATTTTCATCAGCTAACTTAATTACTTCCTCGCGCTCAACCAAAAGGGTTTCATTAGCTTCTATCACCAAAGCCTTAGCCTTTACTTCAATCATAGTTTCCAAAGTTTTGCGACCTACTGCTGGCACATCAAACCGATTGTCCTGTTGCGGTTTAGCTACCTTGGCAACTACGGCACCCTCGCGGGCCAATTTTCCGCCGCGGCTGATACAAGCATCCGTGCCTTCGATTGCCTCTAACGCCATAACTGCCATATCTTTTACCACCACGGTTTGACCTACATCCATGCGTCCGATTTCTTTGGCCATACGGAAACCGAATTCCATATCCTGCCTTTCGGCTGCACTAGGCTCACGCTTGGTAAGTGTTCCTGCCGCTGGCATCAACGGACGAATCAGTGCTGTCTGGTTTACAACCTTAGCACCAGTACTTTCAACAGCCTTAACTAATGCCTGCATTACCGTATCGTCCTTACGATTAGGCAAACTCATCAGTATCTGCATGGCCTTAAAATCCGGCATAGCCTTGTGCGCATAAAGAAGTTCCTTCGTCACTTTGCCAATCATAGTGACTTCCGTTACCTGCTTTTTTTTCAAATAATTAAGTATTTTGCCGACCTTGAATATACTTATTTCCTGATAATCATCAGCATATTCCCGCAAAGCATCACTTGTTTCGGGCAGCAGAGCCACAGCGTAAACTTCGTTGCCCTGCAATTTAGCAGCTTTAGCACATTCAACTGGTAATGCACCAATCCCAGCCAGTATACCTACTTTTTCCATGCCATTCCTCCGCCGGCATTATCAAACTTCTAATTCTATCAATCATTTTCACGCCGTTCACGGCAAATACCACGCTCAGCATTACGTAAAAAACGCAAAAGATGATCTACTTCTTCACACGAATCAACTTCCTGCTCAATTACAGCAATTGCTTGCTGCAAACTAAGTCCCGAATGGTACAGTATTTTATACGCTTGGCGAATATTATGTCTAGCTTCCATTTTTATGCCAGCTCGCGAAATACCTACCCGATTAAGACCTACTACCTTAGCTGGATGACCATCGACAATCGTGAACGGCACTACATCCTGCGTTAGTTTGGACATTCCTCCGACCATAGCATTGCGACCAATTTTAACAAATTGATGCACGCCTGCCATACCGCCAATAACAGCTCGATCCTCAACGATTGCATGTCCAGCCAAACTTGCTAAATTCGACATAATAACATGATTACCGATAATGCAATTATGTGCCACATGCGTAAGTGCCATCAACAGGCAATCATTGCCTATACGAGTTTCCTCTCCTTCACCAGTTGCCCGATGCACAGTAGCACCTTCACGAATCGTCGTGCGATCGCCAATGCTAGTATAACTTTTTTCACCTTTGAATTTTAAATCCTGCGGTTCTTCACCAATAGAAGCCCCTTGGAATATTTTGCAATCACGACCAATTTCCGTCCAGCCAGCTATAACTACATGCGGACCTATCTTGGTTCCTTCACCAATTTCTACATTTTCACCAATAACCGCATAAGGTCCGACCTCAACATTAGCAGCTATCTTGGCGCCTGGGGCAATTACCGCAGTTTCATGTATATGTGCTTCTGCACTAATATTATTTGCAGCACCCATTATTCAAACCAAACTCCTTCAAACTTTCCTCTTAAACCTGCTTATAGCGCAAGCCTTTTTGCTTTTTTCCTTAAAGTATAATCCAAAGCTATCACTATTTTCTCGTATCTTAAATATCATGAAATCAAGACATTTTACGAGTTATAACCTGATTATCTTGGTATATCTTATAAAAACAAGCAAATATCAAAGATTTTCATCTTTTTTCAAAGCAAATTTGAAGTCAGCCGATAAAGCTAATTTACCATCAACATACCCATCACAGTGCAAAAGGCCAAAATCGCCCCGCACTCTGACTAGTTCAGCCTTAGTAACTAACTGATCACCAGGCACAACCGGCCGCTTGAATTTAACGTTATCCATCCCGCCAAACAAAGCTATCTTGCCACGATTTTCCTCAGGATAAAGCATAGCAACACCGCCTACCTGTGCCATCGCCTCTAACATAAGCACCCCTGGCATAATTGGATGACCAGGGAAATGTCCCTGAAACTGCGGTTCCATCATCGTGATATTTTTTATACCCGTAGCTGATTTAAACGGAACCAGCTCAGTAATACGATCTACTAACAACATCGGTGGACGATGCGGTAAAATTTTCATAATTTCATTAACATCTAAAACCATTATTTTTCCCTCTTTCTCTCTGTGCGAAACATCCCACAAAAACTTAACCGACTATACATTTAGCCAACTTAGTATTAAGCGCATGCCCAGAAGCTGCTGCTATGACATGACCGCGGATAGGACCAGCTAAGCGCAAATCACCGATAACATCTAAAATTTTATGGCGTACCAGTTCATCACTGAATTTCAGCGGATTAAGCCAGCCTTCATCATTATACACTATTACACTATCCAGAGTACCGCCAAGCCCCAATCCCATCTTGCGCAAGGCCTCAATTTCCTGTTCATAAGCTATAGTTCGAGCCGGGGCTATTTCTTTATGATAAACTTCAGGTGTTATTTCAAAATTCTCATATTGAACTCCGATAAGTTTATGCGGATTAATAGATGTAAAGCTGACCCTGAACCCGTCATAGGGAACTACCATTACGAACCGCTTTTTTTCATCATCATCAATCCGGTAGATTTTGTCAATAACGATCTCCTGCCGCTCTTTATTCTGTTCGGCAATGCCAGCCTTTTGCATAAGCTCAAAAAAAGTCAGCGCACTGCCATCAGCCACCGGCGGTTCCTCAGCATCCATTTCAACAATACAATTATCGATTCCAGCAGCATGAAACGCACTCATCAAATGCTCTATCGTAAATACTTTATAACCGTTTTCCTCAACCGTTGTCGCTCTAAGCGTTGAAGTTACATTCTTAGCAATCGCCCTGATATGCGGTTTTTCCGCTACATCAGTACGAACAAAAACAATACCTGTATCAACAGGAGCTGGTTTTAATACCATATGCACATCGTTTCCCGAATGCAGCCCTATACCGGTATAATATGTTTCAGTTGCCAATGTAGTTTGGTTCTGCAATATTATTCCTCCTGACCAATATACTTTTATTTTATATTTTAATCAACAATTGCCAGCAATGCAAGCAAGTTATTATTACTCCTCTCGCATCGACTTCCAGCGATCATGCAGCCAAAACCATTCTTCCGGATATTTTCGCACATGTTTTTCAATTTCATAATTGATTTGCTGCGTTGTTTTTAAAATATCTTCTCGCTTATCAGCTGTTTTATTAACATGAAACGGTCCTTCTGCTACTAAAATATGCTGTCCATTTTTTTCTCGATGCATAAACACTGTATAAATTGGTACATCTTGAAACCGCGCCATTGAAGCAGCGCCAGGAGTGCAGTTAGTCGGTCTATTAAAAAAATCCAGGACAATGCCATCATGCCGATTGGTATCCTGATCCATAATAAGACCAATAACCCAGCCTTTTTTTAGCATAGCAAACATTTCTCGCACGCCGGTTTTATAGGTAATGTGCATACCTATCAGCGTCCGATATTCATTGATAAACTTATCCATGCCAGAATTTTTCTGCTTCATAGCTACTCCAACTAACGGAATCCCCGCCTTAGCTAACGCTCCTCCCATCAGCTCCCAATTGCCGCTATGCGCAGCAGCTATTATAGCTCCTTTGCCTTCTTTTAATCCCTGCTGCAATTTTTCCAGCCCTTGATATTTCACATACTGGTCCATATTGTTTTTTATAACAGGAAACCGCAACACTTCTATAAGCATGGGTCCAAAACGAACTGAACTGGCTTTGGCTATGCGTTCCGCCTCAGCTGCCTCAACATGTAAGCAGTCCATTATTTGTTTTTTAGCTAAAAGCTTGCGTTTAGCTGGCACAAATAACCAAGCAATTTCACCTAACAGCTTTCCTAATATTTCTCCAACCGAACGTGGTAATAAACAAACAACAAAACTAATTGCCTTTACCATGTAATAGGCCAGCATAAATTATCATCCCTTTCTTAGCTAATTGCCCAAAGAAGCCTCCATATAAAAGGAGGCTTCTTTGACCATAATCTTATTTTTTTTCGTACTTTGCTAACTGCTTTTCCATTTTCTTCATTTTTTTTAACATTTCAGGCAAATGCTTCATCGCAGCCTGCATCCGCAGCCAATCCGTATGTGGCTGTACCGGGAAGCCCGCACAGAATACCCCTTCTGGCATATTGCCGATGATACCAGAGCGCGCTGCATACACCGAATTAGCACCAATTTCGATATGACCAACTGTACCGACTTGACCACCAAAAGTAACATTATGACCAACTGTAGTTGAGCCTGAGATACCTGTTTGTGCCACAATCAGACAATTAGGACCGATTTTGCAATTATGCCCAATATGAACAAGATTGTCGATTTTAGTACCTTTACCTATAACCGTTGAGCCCATAGCCGCGCGATCAATACCATCATGAGCACCAATTTCAACATCATCTTCCAAGATAACATTACCTACTTGCGGCACCTTCGTATGTACACCATCTTTGGTGGTAAAACCAAAGCCATCTGAACCAATAACAGCCGAGCTATGAATGACACAGCGTTTACCAACTAAGCAATGCTCACGAACCGTTGCATTAGAATAAATAACCGTATCGTCACCAACCTCCGCATACTGACCGATATAAGTATGCGGATAAAGCGTAACTCGATCACCGATAACGGCATTGTCATCAACTACCACAAATGGCATGATAGTAACATCCGCCCCTATTTTAACATTCTGACCGATATGAGCTTCGTCACTAACTCCTTGCGGAAAATTTAATTTAGGCGTAAACAATTCCAAAAGCTTAGCAAAAGCCGCTCTCGGTTCATCGACATAAATAGCTGGCTTTGGAAAACCCGTTACGCTTTCGGGAAGCATTACGGCTGCTGCCTGACATTTTTTAGCAGCCTCAATATGTGGCTCTACCGCAAAAGTGAGATCGCTAGCGCCGGCTCCTTCGATATTATCTAATCCCTGAATCACTATTGTTGCATCGCCTTCAACCCGGCCACCGACAAAAGCTGCAATTTCCTGCAAAGTCTTTTTCATACCAATTCTCCAATCCTTACTGAAGCTTCTGGATTACTTCATCTGTTACATCAACAGCACCAGTAACTGCCGTCGGTTGACTTGGTGCATTGTTAACAACAGCATCAAGCTTCTTTTCTTTAGCCACTGCTCCTAACGCTACATCCAGTTTTTGCCGCAATTGCAAGGCATAAGACTGATTCAGCCCCTGCACTTTGCGCTGAGCATCCGCCTGCACCTTTTGGGCATCTTCTTCACTCATATTAGGATTTTCCTGCAATTTTTTCTGAACGTCCTGACTAGCTTGCTGCTGAGCCTCCATTATTTTCTGATTACCTTCTTCTACCAATGCCGAAATCTGTGGTGCCTCTTTCGTCACCCTTTCACCATCAATATAACCTATCTTAACCTGCCCGCAACCACTAGTCAGCATCATAATTGCCATAGCGGCTATCAGTATTAATATCGATTTTTTCCTTAATTTCATATTTTTCGCTTCTTTCTTTGTTTATGATACCGCATCATCCGTTGCTATATTTTTTACTTCCTGTACCAGCTCATCAGTAACATTTACAGTATTTATTCCTATAGCCCTGCCTGATTTAACCTGCAACGGATCGATTATTTTCGGACCTATATTATAATCGGCTATATCAGTTGGATGATCCACTAGTATCAAGGTAAAATGATGCATTATTGCTATTTTAGCAGCTTTACCCGCGATATCATTTAGAATATGCGTTTCCATAGCTTGCAATTGGTTCTTCTTTACTGCTAATTCTTGCCTTTTAGCAATCTGCTGCTGAACCTTTTGCGCAATCTCCACCTGTTTCTGCATGGCATCAGCATTGCGGCTCTCAGCTGCTGTCTTCTTATTCATTGCTGCTGCTTCCTGCTCAGCTTTTAATTGTGGCACGCTTTGTTTCAGTGCGGTAAACTCTGGTCCTAATGTCTTTTGTACATAGCGCGCAATATCTTGCTGTCTTTCATTGTACAATTGACGCTGCCTGTCACCACGTTCTTGCTGCAACGTTTGTAACTGCTGATTCCAGGTATCTCGCTCTTCAGCAATTGACTGCTTCGAATCAAGCCAATTATGCATTGATTTTTGATTATCAAGCCTTATTCTAATATTTAAAATAGCATCAAGATATTCATTGTCAATAGCCTTGCGCCTAGCCTGATATTCACCATCCGTTGCCTTTTCATACTCCTGCCGAAGTTTCTTGGCTTTACGCTCAAGCTCAGCGCGACCACCAATAATATCGTGAGCTTCCTTCTGCCAAACAGCATCTTGAAACGGCTTATCAGCAACGATCGGATTATTTATCGTAAGGAGATCATCTATATTTTGGGTTTCCAGTTCGAGCTTTTTACAGTCAGCCTGCAATTCCTTTAATTTCTCATAATCAGGATGAGCTGCAATTACCTGCTGCCAATCAATAAGACCTGTATCCTTGATAGCAGAAGCTTCATCATTTGCCGGCGAGCCTTTATAATGCCTAAATAAGCTTATTCCTCCTGCCAGCAGCAATGCCAAAACCAATGCACCCACCGCGATACGCTTTAAGCATTTTGACCTCGCAGTTTTATTTTTAAACTGTTTGTCTTTTTTTTCCTGCATCACGTTGGGACTCCCCTCTATAAAGTAGTACCGAGCGCAACAAGTGGCTCGGTACTACAAGGTTCATATAACCGTATCGGAACGCCAATCTTGTGACTGCGCTCTTATTTGCTTACCTGTTTGATAACATCCTGCGTGATATCCGTGCCGCCATAAACTACAGCACCTTTTTCCAAAACTACTGACAAGCCTTTCTGTTCAGCAACTTTTTTAACAGATTCTTCAACGCTCTTAGTTATCGGTTCCATGAGCTCCTGATTCTTTTGCTGCAAACGCTGCTGTGTCTGCTGATAAAGATCCTGTTTTTCCTGCTCATTCATATTAGCTGACTTAGCTTCAAAATCTTTCTTAGCTTCATCAACTGCTGACTGCATATCCTTGCTAGCATCCTGAACTTTTGGGTTATTCTGCATAACCTGATTATAATCAACAACACCAACATTTGAGCTAGCCGCGCTAGCAAGTCCTGATCCTGACTGCGTAAGCGCCAGTGCAACTACCGAACCGACGAACACCAATGCGATAAGTACGCTAACAATCTTAACCTGTTTCTTTTGCAATTTGACCATTTTAATGTCTCCTTTTACCTCTTAGGTATGATGGTTCATAATTTCTGAATATAGGCAATAAAATACACTGCCATACAGGATATAATTATAACAAAGTCTTATTTCTTATTCAAGCGCAAATAAGGGCAATTTGACAAAACTGCCAATTCTAAACTGCGCTTATTTTGGGGTATTTTACTAAAAATTACCAATAAGCCGCAACCAATTTTGCTCAGAATCAAACACATACTCTATACTTAAAAAATCGTGCAGTTTATAACCTAAGCCTGCTTCACTTAAATTATCTGCCAACCGATATTCATAGCGCATAGTAACCCGTTTGGTTAGATCTTTTGCTGCCGCTAAAATAAAATTATGCCGTTTCATATCATAGCGTATTTGCCCATGCATTCCTTGATGCAGCAGACGGTCATAGCCACACTCCCAGCCCCAGTTCATATACTGTGGCATAAGCTTAACTAACAAAAATAATTCATCCTGCTGCGATAGCATTTGACCGGCATGAAACCGAAATTGCAGATTATCATTTTGCTTATGCAAATTATTATCATCATGACCAATATCCTGCCAGCCAATCAGCCTTAGCCGATACCTTGTGGTATCAGACCGGCTCATAACCTGAAGTCTTTCCGATGCAGCTATTTTAACCTTTGTCTGCATCGCCAAAGCTTTGAAATCAGCCAAAGAATCCAATTCTTTAGCATATTCATCAGCCAGCTCTTTGCTATGACGTTTTACAAACGCCACTGGGACTCCTACCAGGTCATTTACTTTTTCCTGCATTAACTCGCGATGATTAAGCAGCGTAAAATTAGGCACCGTATCTGAGCGCATTGCTAAATCTATAGTTCTTACCACAGGCAGCCGCGGATAAATAACTAACGACACTGACGCCTTTTCATCTGCCTGCAGCTCAAAATCAGCGCGAAATTCCGGCAAATGCTCAGCCATATAGGACTCAACACTATGCTTTAAAACACCATTAGTCCAATCAGCAGCGGCTATCGGAAGCCCTGTTAAGGTGCTTGCAAAAACCGTATCAATGCCTGATACATCGCGCCGAGCTAATGTTTCAACCCGTGGCGGCATTCCTTCAACAACCGTATTTACTTTAACGGTCTTTATTGTATCTGACCAAGGAATCAGTTCAACTACTACCTTGCACTCTGACTGTGGCACAATGCGAACCCGCTTTACGGTATAACCAACTAATACCTTGTCAAAAACATCCCGTATTAATCGTTCCTTTTCAGCTTGTTTTGCATGCACTGCATTTATATCGTTGCCACTTAGCAGCTGATCAGCTATATTTTGCACACTTTTTTCCATGCGCTGTTTTACAATTGGCGGCAAACTGTGCTCAGCCATCACCTCAGCTGAAACAGTTTCTACTCTTGGCACTGCCGCCTCTGCCGAGCAGCAAAAAAGCACTACGAGCAGACACGTCATCATACGTATCACACTATATGGCACTTCCTTTCGGCAAATCCTTCAGCAGCAACTTAAAATGATCCGCCAACCGTAAAGTGAACTCTGCCACCATCACTGCCACGCCCATAATCAAGGCGCAGTGGTCCAAGCGGAGTATTAAGCGACAAGCCGACACCAACACTTCCGTGAACATCGTCTGGCGTAAAACCATCATTCCAAGCTCCAGCCCAATCGGTAAAGATTGCTCCCTGTACTTTGCTTACTATTGGAAAACGGTATTCAAGTGTTGCCAGTGCCATACGATTACCGCGGAACTGATCTTCGCGATAGCCACGCAAACTTGTTTGTCCACCAACCTTATATTGGTTAAATTCTGATATCGTGCCATGTCCAAAACCATATTGAGCCCGCATAGCCAAAACCTGAGCATGACCTACTTTTTTATAACGCTGATCTTCTATCGTATATTTTTGGAAATCAAAATCACCGCCTAACCCAGCAAACTCAGTTGCCAAGCTGATACGGCCACCAGCAGTTGGATTATAAACATTGTCCCGCGTATCTGTCACGTGTTCAAACGAAACACTGCGGGTAAGACCAAAGTTATTATTAATCCAAGCGGTATCATTACTGCGGTCACCATAAATACCACTATCTACATGCTTCACATAATCATCATTGCGGTTGCGAAGCGTAACATAGTTGGTAGAATACTCACTTACCGGACGACCTAAAGTAAGTTCACCACCGGAGTACTTACGCATATAGGTTTCTTTCAAATCGCCATTCGTGTTATAGTCATCATATTCATAAGTGCGGTTATAAAGCCGAACTGTACCAACCGTTTCTTTTTGGTCAATCCAAGGATGACGGTATGAAAGTGAATAACCATGCGCATCAGTATCATCACCACTGGTTTCGTAAGTAATACTTACGGCATCACCAGTACCACGAAAGTTAGTATCACCCAAGCTTATCATGCCGATAATACCATCTTCACTGCTATAGCCGGCGCCAATGCCAAATGAACCGGTACGTTTTTCTTTTACGTCAAGCTCCATTACTACAGCATTAAGATCCACGCCTGGATTCATCTTAATATTAACGTCCTCAAAAAAGCCAAGATTATATACACGCTGCATACTGCGGCGAGCCAATTTGGAATTAAACGGTTCACCAACTTTTTGCCGCATTTCCCGCAAGATAACATAATCCCTGGTTTTGGAATTACCTTTTACCTTGTACCCTTCCAAGATACCTTCATTTACCTTAAGTTTCAAATTGCCTTGACGATCAATATTCATATCAGTAATTTTAGCTAAAATATACCCATCCTTACGATACTGTTCCTGAATCGCCTGTACATTTTGCTGCAAGGTACGGCTATTTAAAATTTCACCTTTTTTAACCGTTATCAGACCATATAATACGTCATCTTTTTCTACGGTATTGCCCTCAATTTTAACTGTAGCCAGTACTGGATTTTCCAGCACATGATAAGTAACAATAACGCCTTCCGGAACCTGTTTAAAGCTTGGATAAAGATCATAAAAATATCCTGTATTATATACAGCATCACGATCCTTTAAAAGTCCATTAGCCGTAAACATATCACCAGTGCGCATAGCAAGCGCCGCCTTAGCCGTAGCTTCACTACTAGCGGATGTGCCTTCAAAAACCGTATCAACAATCGTTTGACCTTCATATTGTTTTAAACTGTCATTAACTGCACTTTCCTCAGGACGGTTCTTATTCCATTCCTTAGTGCGTTCATCAGTCTGACTGTCTTTAGCGGATTCAGCTGCTTTTGCGTTTTTAACTGAATTTTCTGCTGCCACCTGATTAGCAGCCTGAGTATTATTCACTGTTGCTGTATCACTGCTGGTTGCATTGACAGCAGCATCCGCCGCACTAGCCATCCCTGGTATAATTGCAAAACTAGTCGCGAACGCTACCGCATAAGCCAAAAATCGTTGATCGTTCTTTTTCAAGGTCTAAACCTCCTAAATGATTATAAAATATTTTATTGCCGCAATATTTTGCCTGCAGCTTGCATAAGTTTTTGTTTCTCCTGCGCCGGTACTGTTTGCTCATTTACGGGCAAACTCACCATTGCTGGTTGACTGCTTACTTGCTCATTTGCTGGCTCTGCTGGCTTGACAGCCGGTTTATCAGCAACTTTAGCATAGGTAATATTAGTGTTTTCTTCTTTTGTCGCCACTGCAGCTTCTTTTTTAGCTACAGTAACAGGTTCATCAACTGGCACCTGGGGCACAGGTAATGTTTCTGACTCAGCTGGCATCACACTATCACTAACGGCTGGCTCACTAGTAAATGCCTGCCAAAAACTAAAACCTGCAACTGCTATCAGCATAGCAACTATTGCTGGCAATATTTTTTTTATTAACATATTGCCCTTTTTAGTTAACCCCGCCTCAGCAACATGTGATAGCTCAGCCTTTGCCAGCATGAGTTTTAAATCACCCTGAATGTCATCATGCCTGTCTAATGACGTTTCTGCCTTTCCCAACCATTCGCGGGCAGCTCGTATATGTTTTTTCTGCACCTGACGATGGTCCGACATATTGCACCTCCTAATACTTCCATGCCCTAATCTCTCTTTTGGTATAATCATATTTAATCACCAAATTAATACCAGCCATATTTTAGCAAAATAAGCAATTATTGACATATAACAGACGTTATTAGGCTTTTTTTATATTATTATACCTGTTTTCTCAATTTATCTATTTACCAATGCTGCATAAAGCGTGACAGCATACCGCGAATTCGCCTTATACCACTTTTTTGCAAACGATATATATGCGATGGTGTTACTTGCAGTCCATCAGCTACTTCAGTTATATCACCACAATTCATATACATCTCTTCCAAAACGGCTTTTTCTTTTACCGGCAGCTTAGCCATAGCTTTATATAATCTGGCAATTAACTCATTATCTTCAGCCTGCTCAACAACTGTTGGTGCTGTATCTACAAGATTTTCCTTAAAAGTCATGCCACCACCAGCTGGAATTGCATCCATGCAGGCAATATCAACTTGACCTTCTTTTTTTAGATAATTGAGCATACGTCCCCGAATACGGTGAACAGCAAACAAACTGAATGCTACCTTGCGCTCAGGCTGATAATTTTCCACCGCTTCTATTAAACCTATCGTACCTTCCTGAACAATATCCATGATATTATCCATATTCCGATAAGCCATAGCCTGTTTAAAAACTAGTGGCTGGTATGCTTCTATCAGCCGGCAGCGGGCATTTTCATCCCCGGCTTGTTTATAATCATGCCACAAGGATTTTTCCTCTGCTGTCTTAAGCAGCTTAACCTGTTGTAACTCCTTAAAATATTGTTCAAACTGCAGTCTGTTCACCCCCTGATTAAAATGTCGCTCTGGCTTCTAAACCTACTATATATTTTCCGCCTTCACGCTCTAAAGTCATACCAAAACGATCGTTCATATCATATTGCAAACCATAACGGTTAATTTCGGTAGCACCAAGTCCATGCGTATATTTCATCATAACCTTATCTGAAATATATTTTCCCATCTCAACATTAAAATCATATTTGTTATCATCAGTTTCAGCCGTATGATGATCAAAAGCCGAGCCATCGCCCCGCGATAGTACAAACTTATCTAAGTAAAAGAAGTTTCGCATTACATCCTCAATCTCAGAAAGGAAGCTCATTTGCAGTCCCACTGCTAGCAAATCACCAGTATTTAAATTCGTTTGTCCATTTTTATACGCATCACGCAAAGTAAGCAGCTGTATTATCTGCGTTTGACTCATTTCTGGTGTTGAACTCAATTTTAAGTCCATAGCTCCTAAAGGTCCTTGCGCTGACAGAAACACCTTAGCCTGTGACAATTTAGTATCAGCCTTAAAATCAATACTCGGCAAAAATGAATCTACTTGATTGAAATAAGCAGCGCCTTCTCTCACTTTAAATACTGTTTTTAGGTAATTTATTGTTCCGCCACGTTTCACTTGCAAATCACCAGACATTTTCGGATGGCTGGTAATACCACCAGCATGAACCTTGCCTGTTAGATACAGATCATACAAATACGGGCTATAGGCATGAACCTTATTATTTACATTTACCTGCATATCCAGCAACACCTCCGGCAATTCGCCTTCGGAATCTGGAATGCTCGGCACCGATATCAGTGCGTCTTCAATATCAATTTGTCCGATTAATTTAGGCCAATGACGTCCATAAAAATCAGTATCAAAAACATGCAGACTAGCATTGAGTGGTCCGCGGAAAAATGCACTTTGTATATCCAGCTTATTGCTAGTAAAACTAAAATCATAATGCTTGGGTGAAAGTCCTTCAAATTCCAAAAAACCACTTAAATTGTAATCACCATCGCCCATTTTACCAGAAAATTCCTTCACTGTCACTTTACTGCCAGCAAAGAGCACTTGCGAGCTCATATTAGTAATCGGCTTTTCTAATTCCTTTATCTTCATAGAGCCATCAGGGATAACAATACTGCCATCAATCAGCGGATGCGCTACCGTACCACGAATTTTAATATTGCCTTCCATAGCGCCCAGTGCCCAATCTATATGCTGTGATAACGTTGGCAATAATGATAAATCTGCCTGATCTAAAGCCACATTCAGTTGTATCTGTTCATAATCATTAAGCTTGGTATTTTTATCAGCGGTAATTGCCTGTAAGGGAACTATACCGTCTACATTAATACGACAATTCTTTTCACCCACTTGTTTAGCTGCCTGCAATGTATTGACTTTAATCAGACCATTTTTCAAATGCATGTCACCAGTAAATGAATCAAAAGCCGAGCCTTGAATACCACCATTTTTAGCGGTAATCTTTAAATCTGCTGCTGGATTGTCAGTATAACCGCCAAAAACTGCTTCAATGGCTGCTGTTCCTGTTACCTTGGTTTCGATACCAGCTAAATGGGTAAACATCCCCGCTTCAATATCATTAGCAACGAGTTTAGCTTTAATCGGACCATTTAGAGGAACCACACCACTAGCTTCAAAAAAGCCTTGTTCACCTTGCGAACCGCTAAGTTCAGTTAAATAAATCGTATGATTAAGCAGCTGTAAATCAAGCTTTACATCATGTACATCATAACCAGCTACACTGCCCTTAGCTATATTTCCCTTTATCACGGCTGCCGGATTATCCAAAGTGCCAGTTATTTCAACACCACTGGTCAGCCGGCCTTTAAGAGCATCATTTTTTTGATTTAACAGCGCTGCTACCGCATTAATATCTGCATTTTGCACCACTACATTGCCGCACAGTGCTTGATTGTCAGTATTCCAAGACAAACTAAAGTCATAACTGCCATCATTTTGCGTAAACCCGAATCTATCTACCGTAAAAATATTATTTTTATAATCCACCATGCCATGCAAGCGATCTATATTTTGACCATTCATAACAATTCCCACGGCATCTAACACCCCGTGAAACTCAGGTGAGTTAAGCTTGCCAGTGATTTTACCATTAAAGGTGCCATGACCACTCACTTCATACGGTAATTTGTGCTCTATCCGCTTTAAATCAATATCGCTGGCAACAATTTCCATATCAAGATTTTGCGTGCTATCAATAGTACCATTCAAAACCATATCAATCATTGGCGAATACGCATGAAAATCTTGTAGTCGCAAAAGACCATTATCAAGGAAATAGTCGCCATCCATTCCTGAAAGGAGTACCCCATGATAACTTCCTTGGTAAAAATGGATATAGCCAACAGCCTTGGGATTATCGAGTGACCCCGTTAATTTGATAATATTATCAACGTTACCTGTTATCGGCTGATCGGGCGCAATGAGCGCTGCAATATCTTCCATACGAGCCCCCATTGTATCAAGCTGCAGGTTAACCTTACGCTCGCCAGTAAAACCAACTGAACCAGCTGCCCGCCAAGTTTCACGACCATCTTTTTCCATCAAAAAGCTATCTATGCCTATTCCATCAAGACTGCCACTAGCCGTTAACTGCAAACTGTCAAAAGGCTGCTTAAATAAGTTGCCTTTTAATCCCGAAAACTTTAGCTCAACCTGAGGATTGCTAGCACTGCCAGCAACTGTCCCCTTAAAATCAGCTAATCCTGTCATATCTGCTCTAGGTATTATTTCCCTGATTAACGCCAAATCAACATGACTGCCATAAAATGCCAATTTTAAATCCGGGTTTGACCACAGATTATTTACACTGCCTTCTATCCCCAAACTGCTATGATTAGGCAAATCCAAGCTCGCATAATCAATTATCAAATCACTATCGGCTAAATAAAACGATGCATTTAGTGCATGTATTGGTAAATTTTCATAACTTGCCGGTCCGGCTGCCAAACTGCCATAAATTTGCAATGCCGTTAAATCGAGACCTTTGCCACTAAATCCGACATCGGCTGAAACCTTGCCGGCAAGTGCGGTCATGCCTTCTAAGGACAATGCTGTCTTCATTGCGGCTATATCAATATCACCAGCTTTTATATGTGCCGTATAACTAAAATCTCTTGTATTTATGACAGCTTCCCCCACAACATGTCCTGAAAAAATATCTGCCTGCAAATCTTGTGCAAATATATGCTCATTCTGATAACGAAGGTTGGCTGAAACATTGCTAAAAGAAATCCCCTGCAGCTTGCCAGCAGCTATTTTTATATTGCCATCAATAAGCGGATCCGAGATACTTCCGGTAATATTAGCTGAGAAATTTACAGCTCCTTGATAAGGAATATTCGTAAGTACCTTGGCTATATCAAAGTCCGTTGCTGTTACTGTTAAATTGAGATATGGACTGCCGTAAGCTAGACTAATTTTGCCATGTACATTCACCTTTTGCTGATTAGCCTCTGCACTGACATTTAGCAAAGCTTCCGCATCAGTAAAATTAATATGACCTGCGATATTATCAACTACAGTTTGTTCTACAGTTACCTTACCATCAACAAAATCAGCGTCGCCACTATAGGACAGCTTGCTGCCATCACGCAAAACATGCAATGATGCTGCTTTTATTACTCCATTGATAAAATTTGTATTTTCAGGCATTATCCCTTCAGGCAGCCAGGTCATATAATTAGTCAAATCAACATTGCCAGCTTTAATGTTTACTATTTGCCGTTCAGCACGAACAGTCCCGGCAGCTTCAAATTGAGCGCCAGCATTACCAGCTGTCACTTCAAACTTAGCTAACGGATAATCAGCAAAATCCACCTTGCCATTTACATCCGAAAAACTGATAACTTTACCATCTTTACTGACATTAACTGTACTGTTTTTTACCTTAATGCGACTATGAAATGCCTGATTGCTAGCCGAATCACTAATCAGATCCTCATAATTCCAGCTGCCGTCAGTTCGTTTTATAATATTAGCCGCAGCATTTTCAACTACCACCTCTTTTACCGCCTCAGCTGGTGCGGTAAGCGCAGCAAGCAGGCGGTAGTTAATCAGGGCAGTATCCGCCCTGACTAAACATTCCGCCTGCTTGTCATAAACAGCTACATTATGAAGTTCTATCGCATTAATTGACTTTAATTCAACATCACTTACGGAAATCTGCACCCCTAAAGCATCTGATGCTGCCTTAGTTAACTCCTGCCCCGCAGTTTCCATAAAAGCCTTGGTCTGCATGTAATACCACATACTGCCGAGTCCTAGCATAATAAGTGCCAAAATTGTTAGACTGATTCCGATTAATTTTCGCTTCATCTTACACTCCCAAGGCTCATTAGTCCTGATATTACCTTAGTTTCAGTTAGCCATTTCTTTAGCTACTGATTCCGTATCAGCTGCCTTTTCTACATTATTAACATTACTTGCTTTGACAGCAGCTGCTGGCTTTTCTTCTTTGACTGTTGCCTTAGTCTCAGCCGCTGCCGTCTTTTTAGCTGCCGAGCGTTTCTGAGCTTTAACTGCTGCTTGCAACTCTTTATCAGCTTTTTTATCAGCAGCCGCCTGCTCTTTAGCAGCTTTTTTAGCTTCTTCCGTCAATTCCAATATAGCTGTATCATTTAACAGCGCATCTTGACGTACTTTCTTTAACGTATTTCCCTGCTGTCTGGATTCACGGTACTTAACTACATCAATATCAATTGGAAGTCCCATAGCTTTATCTAACGAAGCCTTGCTGGTATTGTAGTTGTAAAGCGCCGTATAATAATTTGTTTCAGCCAAAGTCAATTTCTCGTTGGCATCCATAACATCAAGGTTTGTGCCTACACCCGCGCTATAGCGTACTTGGGCTATTTTATAGTCTTCTTTGGCCTGCGTTACTGCCGTGCTGGTTGTTTCAATATTTTTGGCCGCTGCCTTCAAATTTAAATAAGCTGTACGTACATCAAGCTGAATCGTTTCATCTTGCATTCTTGATGCTTCCTGGGCTTTTAATAACGTAGCTTCAGCGTTTTTCACCTCAGCTGCAGTAACACCATTATCAAAAATATTCCAATTAGCAGCTACCGTTGCCGACCAATTTTCATTTTGCTTATCACCAAAAGCACTTTTATCAGCAATATATTTAGCAGCTTGTGCCGTAACCGTTGGATAGTTGCCAGCTTTAGCATTATTTATGCCAGCCTCGGCTTGCTTTATCTTATAGTAGGCTGAGGCACCATCCGCACGGTTAGCTAAAGCATAATTGGTGCAATCAGCCAAAGTGAGATCATATTTCGTGTTTTTCAGCTGATCACGAATATCAAGTACCGTATCCGTTGGCAGACCAATTACATTGTTTAGCGATGCTACCGCTACATCATAGTTATTCTGAGCTGACACTAATGCCTGCTGCGCATTAGCCAGCTGCACCTGCGAAGCTAATACATCCGACTTAGCTACCGTGCCCACCCGATATTGAGCATTAACATTATCTAAATGTTCCTGCAAGGTATTCACCGCATCCTGCTGCACCTTAATAAGGTTGCGGCACTGTAATATCTGATAATAATCGGCAGTTGCCAAATAGCGAACTGACTGCTTAGTATTTTCTAACGTCACATCAGCAGCATTAATCGCATAACCAGCGCTATCAATAGCAGCCCGCAGGGAACCATTGTACAGTGGCATTCCCACTGCTAACGTGTTGGTATAACGCTTATAATCAGAACCAGTATGATCATAATCACGACCACCATATTTGTTGATATTAGTTCCCCAGGATAGCGTTGGTCCTAACTGGCGGCGATAACTTGATAAATTCCATTTAGCACTGTCAACGTCAGCTAAAGCCATTTTGATATTGCGGTTATTTTCTAAAGCCATCTGAACTGCATCATTTAAATCAAGCTGCACCGTATCGGCAGCCATACTGGTAGCAGAAAAACCAAAACTAAACATACCGCCCATAACTAATGCGGTTAATTTTTTATAAAAATGCTTGTTTTTCAAAATTTTATCCTCCCTCGTATATAAAAAGGTATTAATCTATATGCAAGCCACTAAAATGGCTGATTCACATTTTAAAAAGATTGTCGCACACCAACATAAGCCAGGCGCCGGCTGCTGTCATTAACATCGTTCCACTGCCCCATAAGCCAAGTATCATTATTTCCCAGGCGATATTGTGCCCGCAGTCGCAAAGCTGGATCATTTAACCCATAAGCATCAGCGGAAAAAATAAATTTTTCGCCAGCATACGCATCTAAGCCCAAACCAGCTTTGCCATAGATAACTCCAGCTCTAGCACCAAGACTGCCAAAGCGGTCACCTACTTGAAAATTGCCTTTATCATCGCCACCAATATCATCTACCCCCATAGCAGCAAACGGACCATTTTCCCTGCCTATGTTGATATTAAAATTAGTGCTCCAATCATGCCCTGCGCCACTATACAAAACGTCTGTATTGGCTTTGACTTTTATTCCGGATAATTTTTGCTTTAAATTATCCGCTTTTTCGGTAAGCTGCCGAGCATTATGAATAACAGCTTTGGCATCTTCCATAGTTTTTTCATCACCGGCGACTTTGGCAATGCCTTCAGTTATGACTCTTATTTTCTCACTTGAGACCGTAATATTATCTAACGTCAAACGTAAATTTTCGGCTGTCTGCGGATCTGCGCCCACAGTTGCCAAATTATTCATCATTGCTTCAACAGTTCCTGCTGTACGATTAAGGCTGGCCGTCATCATATTGACATTACTTAGCAGCTGATTTACATTTCCTTGATTGGTTACTGCCATATTTTCCAATGCTGCCATCATACCACTTATATGCGCTGTTGCTTCGCGCATATTTATCGCCATCTGGATAATAGAACCTTGGAATTCAGCATTACCTACAATGCCATTCATGCTGCCTAGCAAATCTTGTACCTGATTTATGACCTTGCTCATACCACTAAAGAGCTCATCCATACCAGCTTCATCCTGACCTATCAAATAATCGCCAGCTTCAAGCCAGCCACTTGCTGAATCTGCCGGCAAAATATTAATAAATTTGTCGCCCATAACTCCCGAAGATCCAATAACTGCTTGCGAGCCCTTAGGAATCTTGACCCCATCGTTAATATTAAGCGTTACAGTTACACCACGACCATCATTATCAATTTTTTTCACCTTACCTACCGGAACTCCCGACAAACGGACTGTCGACTGTGGTTCTACGCCAACTACCTGCGTAAACCCAGCATATATAGTATACCCCTTATCGCCGCCTAATTTAAACCCGCTAAGCATAATTATTACCCCTGCTAGCAGCGCTAACCCTGCCAACGTAAAAGCACCGACTTTTGCTTCTGTCGTCATTAATTATCGCCCCCCTTAGTAATAAACGTATGGAAAAACGCCTGAATTCTGGCATCATTGCTAGCTTTAAACTTTTCGACTGTATCAACCGCAATAAGCTCACCATCATAAATCATAGCTATTCGATCAGCTATACGACAGGCACTCGCCATATCATGGGTAACTACCACTGATGTCACCCTGAGCTTAGCCTTCATGTCCATTATAAGCTCATCTATTTTACTTGTCATAATTGGATCTAGTCCTGAACTTGGCTCATCATAGAAAATTATCTGTGGATTAAATGCTATTGCTCTAGCCAGACTAACTCTTTTTTTCATACCACCTGAAAGTTCATTTGGCATAAGGTCAGCTATATTAGCTAGTCCTACCAGCCTTAGCTTATCCGCAACAATTGCCTTTATTTCAGCCTCTGATTTATTAGTATGCTCCCGCAAACCAAAGGCAACATTGTCACCTACAGTCATCGAATCAAACAGGGCCGAGTATTGAAAGACCATACCCATATGCAAACGAAATTTATCAAGTTCTTTTTCAGATATTTGCGAAATATCCGTTTTACCAAACCAAATTTCCCCGGAAGTTGGACGAATAAGACCTATCAGCAAGCGCAGCAAAGTGCTTTTTCCAGACCCCGAGCCACCAATAATAACCAATGTTTCACCATCAGCAATTGTTAAATTAATATTATGCAAGGCTTCTTTATCACCAAACGACTTGCACACCGCTTTAAGTCTAATCATGCTTCTCCTCATTACTAGTATAATAACCTTTTATTAATATAAAATGAAGGTCAATGCTGCATTTAAAATAAAAATAACAATAATTGATGCGACCACCGTTTTCGTCGTTGCTTTACCGACGCCTTCAGCCCCATCTGGACTGTGTAGCCCATAATAGCAGCCCAGCACTGCAATCACATTGCCAAAAAATATGGCTTTTATCATGCCACCAGTCAAATCAAATACTGTAACAAAGGTATGGATTGAATTCATATATGTGTATGAGCTAATACCTGAATAATAAACAGCTACCAGCCAGCCACCAGCCACACCAATAACATCACCAAAAACTGTCAAAATCGGTACTACCATCATGCAGGCCAGCATCCTTGGTACAATAAGATAATTTACTGGATTTACCGCCATAACCCGCAAAGCATCAATTTGTTCAGTAACTTTCATCGTGGAAACTTCAGCTGTTATCGCTGCCCCAACACGACCGGCGCAAACTACGCCAACTAAAACTGGTCCTAACTCACGACCTATAGCTATCGAAATAATCCCGCCTATAGTGCCTTGCGCCCCGAACCTAATGAGGATATCTGCGGTTTGCAAGGTAAATACCACACCGGTAAAAAGGAGTGTCAAACCAACTATCAGCAAGGAATCCACACCTAAATGTGCCATTTGTTCTAGTATTGATTTATACCGTGGTCTATGACCTAATTCCCGCATTGTATCACGATACAGCATAACTATCGTGCCAAAATCTTCCAAGCGTTGCAATACAAATGCACCTATCGTTTCCAAGGCCCTCAACAGCATACACTTATCCCTTCTTCCTTGAGGCTCTACCTTTCGATTGTAGCAGGTTCAAGCAAAATAGTAAATATTAGTTTACTATTTTGCTATAAAGTATCACCAAAATTTCATAGCTTCACTTTTCGCTAATACGTCACAACGTTCATTATGTTCAATACCGACATGCCCTTTTACCCAATAAAATCTCACCTGATGGGCTGAAAAAAGTTTATCTAATTTTTGCCATAAATCCTTATTTTTTACCTCGCTTCCCGCAGCGGTTTTCCAGCCATTTCGCTTCCATCCAGCAAGCCAATGCTTGGTAAAGGCGTTTTTTAAATATTGGCTGTCAGTATAAAGATCGACCACAGCCCCATCCCGGATGAAATTAAGTGCTGCTATAGCCGCTGTAAGTTCCATCCGGTTATTCGTGGTCGAAGGTTCACCAGAATGTAATTCCGTAAGTTCACCATTTACTTGATCCATAACAACCGCTGCCCAGCCGCCAGGTCCTGCTGGATTTTTTAAACAGGAACCATCAGTGTAAATAATATAATCTGCGGCATCATCAAAGCTGTTATTAATAGATTTTGGTAATTCCTGACCGGACGCAGCTTCTCCTAACAGCCACTTTTCAGCCTCATTAACATCAGTAAAGCCTTTAAACCTTGCGCCTTTAACTCCAGTCACCTGTTTTTTACATTCGTCCCAACTATTAAACAGACCTGTTTTTAGACCTCTTTTTACAGCATAAATTTTTCCCATTATTGACTCCTTACCTCGCCCTGCCAACGCGCAAATAAATTATGTTCAATCCCTAATTGATCGCAAATTTTCCCCACCATCATATCAGTAAGCTCGGCTAAATTTTGCGGCAAATGATAAAACCCTGGACAAGCCGGCATAATCTGCGCCCCTGTTTGGGAAAGTTTTAGTAAATTAGCTAAATGTATCGCATGCATCGGTGTTTCCCGTGGCACAACTATGAGTTTGCGTTGCTCTTTTAGCATAACATCAGCGGCTCTAGTTAATAGATTATCCGTTATCCCATTAGCTATACAGCCGGCTGTTTTCATCGAACACGGCACTATTACCATCGCGTCAGTCTTAAATGAACCGCTAGCAATAGCTGCACCAATATCCGCGTTATCATATAATCTTGTTACCATAGCACTAAGTTTCGCATTGGTCATATTACATTCATAGTCTAGTACCCGCTGACCACTAGCTGTTACTACAACGTGCGTTTCATGCCTAGCTTTAGCTAATACCTCTAACAAACGACAGGCGTATATACTGCCACTAGCTCCTGTAATCCCGACAATTACCTTCATGCGTTTTGTTCCTCCTGATGAAAAAAGCCTCCCAGCACGGGAGGCTCTGCTATAACTATACTTTTATTCTGGTTTTTTTATTACTTCGACACCGCCCATATACGGAACTAATGCTTTTGGAATTACTACCGAGCCATCAGGCTGCTGATAATTTTCCAAAATTGCTGCTACGGTGCGGCCAACGGCTAAGCCAGAACCATTCAAAGTATGAACAAATTCTGGTTTTGATTTGGTATCACGACGGAATTTTATATTAGCCCGACGAGCCTGATAATCAAGGCAATTCGAGCAGGATGATATTTCCCGATATTTATTCTGAGCTGGGAACCATACTTCAATATCATACGTTTTAGCTGAAGTAAAGCTCATATCGCCAGTGCAAAGCTGAACTACATGATAAGGCAATTCCAACAGACGCAAAACATCTTCGGCTGCGTCAACCATGCTTTCAAGTTCATCCCAGCTGGTTTCAGGCTTAACAAATTTTATCAATTCAACCTTATTGAACTGATGCTGACGGATAAGACCGCGCGTATCACGACCAGCGCTTCCTGCTTCAGCGCGGAAGCAAGCCGTATAACAGCTATAATATTCCGGTAACTTATCGCCAGCCAAAATTTCATCACGATGATAATTTGTCGTCGGTACTTCAGCTGTCGGTACCAAATAATAATCTAATCCCTCCAGCTTGAACATATCCTCAGCGAATTTTGGCAGCTGTCCAGTTCCAACCATACTGTCCTTATTAGCAATATATGGCGCCAGCATTTCCGTATAACCATGCTTGTTGGCATGCAAATCCATCATAAAGTTAATGCAGGCACGCTCAAGTCTTGCTCCCAAGCCTTTATAGAAAGTAAATCTGGCACCAGTTACTTTAGCAGCACGATCAGCATCGAGAATATCTAAATCCTCACCAATATCCCAATGTGCTTTAGGCTCAAAGTCAAAATGTTTCGGCTCACCCCACTTGCGAACCTCAGGATTTTCAGTATCATCCTTACCAATTGGCACATCAGCTTTAGGCATATTAGGTATATGCAACATGATGTCACGAAGCTGCAACTCGACTGCTTTAAGTTCTTTATCCAAAGCAGAGATTTTTTCACCAACTTCACGCATTTCTTTAATGCGCTCATCAGCATTTTCTTTATTTTTCTTCATGACACTGATTTCCTTAGAAACCGCATTGCGCTGGCTTTTAAGATTTTCAGTGTCCTGCAACAAACTGCGACGTTTCTGCTCCAGTTCAGCAAAATCATCCAGATTCAACGAATTATTGCGGTTTTTGAGCATCTGACGAACTTCATCTAAATGTTCACGGACAAATTTAATGTCTAACACAAATCTCACTCTCCATATCTCAGCATCGCACCTAGCCTAACCATAGCTAATTGCTTGCATCCATAATCGGTCAACTTTACATCTTTATATTATATATAGGCAATAATTCTCTGTCAAACTTAAGCGAGCAAGTTAATATCTATATTCTCACCTCAAAATGCTTGGTATCATCAGCCTTCGGTTCTTTGGTTAGTTCTTTTAAAGCTTCCTGCGCCGTAAAACCAACAAAAGCCTCACTGCTTTCTATAATATCATCACTGCTATCAGTGCGAACCTGATTGGCGTCAACTGCTTTAGATGTCAATTTTCTTTTTATCAGCTGCCAAACAACTATAGCCAAAAATAAAATTGATATTACTGTAAATAACCAGTATATCGTGGTATGATTGTAACCTGCCATAGGTTCAGGCTGCTGCACCAAAGTACCCGTATTATCAGCAGCATCATTTTCACTAGCAGCTAATGGCGCCGCCTTATCATCACTTTGATTTATTTTATTATCTGCATCTGCTTTTGCCAGCTGGGTTTTACTATCAGCTTTAGCTGCCGGTTTTTCCTGCGTTGTCTTAGTAAGACTGCCATCGCCTCTAGCCACTGCCTGCTTGGCCTGATTTTCAGCTGCATCAGCAGCTGACTGATAGCCGCTCACCGGAACTGTACTATCGGTAACACTGCCACCATCATTAAGGGTCACTGCTGGCACTTTGGGTGCTGTCGGCGGGGTTGGTGGCGTTGGGGGCGTTACTGCCATAAAAAGCCTCTTCTCTATCTAAACTTTTACATTTTTTACTAGCAATAATCAGCCAATAACGCTATAATATTTAGCTATACATCGGTAATTATTATTGAAAAGAACATGAGGTATTACTATGATTACACCTGAATTAATTGCTCGCATAAACGAGCTTTCCCGCAAGCAACGTTCAACGGGCTTGACGGACGCCGAAAAAATCGAACAAAATAAATTGCGCCGAGAATATTTAGACAATATCAAAGCCCAATTAAAAGGAATGCTCGACAATATCGAAATTGTTGACAAACAGCCACAACCAAAGGTTACGCATATTAACGAAATTGCTTTTCCGCTTAGACGCGAACTTCACTAAATTTAAGCTGCTTATCCTGATTGTATTTTACTGTATCTTTTATTTTGTGTACACGAAAAGGGACTGCCAGCCTTAGCAGCAATCCCTTTTCAAAGCAGGGGTCCAAAATGCCGTTCGCTTTATATGCCTAAAACCTGCTAATCGCAGGTGGGTGCCCTAAGTCTAGTTTTTGTTTTCGCTATCGCGAACAGCTGCTAGAATCAAATCGAGCTCCCTAGAAAAAATGTAGGTTAGACATTATTAAAGCCCGCGCACATCTCAGGCTTATCCTTCTTTAGTAAGTATAATAGCATAAAAAAAATACCCATGCAAGACTTGACAATACAAAGCAATTGAACAAACAAGAAAAAACTATTTTCTTCCGGTCATAAATGCCTTATAATTAACACATAAGCTTTTCAAAAAGGAGATCTTTAAATGGCAAATACATTCAGTGTAGCAATAAGCTACGAAAAAGCTCTCGGCTGGATTGATTTTGACGCAGCTTCCCATAAGGCTACGGTAAATCTTGATAATGCTGAAGGCAAAAAGCTCGTGGAAGACTATCTTAGCACGACGCATAAAATAAACGTTCCTCATAAAACTTTAATGGATTTCACCGAAGAAATAGTCAATCCGCTAGCTGATATTGAAAGCTTTCAAACTGCTATCACTAGACTTTGGAATGAAACCCAAGTGCATGTTGATTGGAGCCGTCCCGTTGATTATGTAAAAAAGCACAATCATTATTAATAATAAAAACGCAGTCAGTATCGTTTGCTGACTGCGTTTTTATATGAGTTTATTTAAATAGCTCACATATTTCCTGTTCAGTTAGTTTGGACAAAAAATTTTCTCCAGGCTGAATCATCTGATCAATCATATCTTTTTTCTTTTCCTGCAATTTATATATTTTTTCTTCCACTGTGTTCTTGGTAATAAATTTTAGCACCTGCACATTATTTTTTTGACCTAACCTATACGCTCGATCGGTTGCCTGATCCTCAACTGCCGGATTCCACCAGGGGTCAAAATGTATAACCATGTCTGCTCCAGTCAGATTAAGCCCTGTGCCACCAGCCTTAAGCGAAATCAAAAATACTGACGTATTGCCTTCATTGAATTTCTTTACTAAATTTATTCGCTCTAAGGCTGGCACAGCACCATCTAAATAAAAATAAGGTATCCCCTGTTGCTTTAAGCGTTCACCAATATGCCCCAGCATGGTTGTAAACTGCGAAAATATTAGTAAGCGATGACCACCTGCTACCGCCTCACCAACAACTTCTTCTAACATATCAAGTTTGCCCGAACCGCCTTCATAACCTTCTAAAAACATTGCTGGATCACAGGCAATCTGCCTTAATCTAGTTAAAATCGCTAATATTTTTATCCGGCTGTCACCAAAACCATTGGACTTGAGCTCAGCTGCAAATTCTTTTTGGCTCTTTATAAACCAAGCCTGATAGACCTTAGCCTGCTTAGCTGTCATTTCATTTACCATCTTGCGTTCAACTTTATCCGGCAATTCAGTCAAAACATCCTTCTTCATCCGCCGCAATATAAACGGCATAACATGCTGTTTCAGATTGTGCATAGCTTGTTTATTTTCTTCCCGCACGATTGGCGTTTCATAATGTTCTTTAAATTTTTTATGTGACAGCAAATAACCTGGCATTAAATAATCAAAAATCGACCATAGCTCCGTCAACGTATTTTCTATTGGTGTTCCCGTCAATGCAAAATAACCACTAGTATGCAATTTTTTGACTGAACGTGCGTTTTGCGTATTAGGATTTTTTATATGCTGCGCTTCATCGAGGAAACAATAACGAAATCTGCGTTTTTCATACAATGCAACATCCCGTTTCAGCATATTGTAGGTAGTAATCAAAACATCATAACTATTATCAGCTTTTGCCAAGAGATCTTCCCGTTCTCTTTTCGTGCCAGCTACTATGCAAGCATTTAGTTGTGGCGCAAAGCGCTCAATTTCATCTAACCAATTGTACATTAGTGAAGTTGGCGCCACCACTAAAGATGGTGGCAGGGTTGAATCCTTTTTGGCAAGTAAAAATGCTATAACTTGCAAAGTCTTGCCCAATCCCATGTCATCAGCTAAAATTCCGCCTAGATGATAACTAGCTAAGGTCATCAGCCAATTAAAACCGGTTATTTGATAATCACGCAAAACATCTTTGAGACTTGGCGGCACATCAGCCGTAATAGCTTCGGGATGACGAATACTGCCAACAATATGTTTAAATTTGCGACTCCTAATTAATTGTATTGCCTCAGCTTCACTGGCCGTTTCATCCAAATACATAGCTTTCGCTAATGGCATTTCTACCTTATTATCATCGCTGATATTTTTTCGCGTAATGCCATTTTTTTCCATAAAATCCGCCACAGCTTTTAATTGCTGCGCCTCTAAAGTCACAAAGGTTTTATCCTTCAAACGATGATAATGCCGTTTTTGCCGATACGAATCCAGTATATCCATCATTTCATATAGATCAATATCATTAATATCAAAATTCACTTCTAGCAGATCCATATCATTGACACTTACCCCTGCTGATACCTTGGGCATCGGCCGCACCGGGCGTTTCTCAAAACTATCTGCATAAAAAATATCTACCCATTCCGGAAGATTAGGTAATTCATCGGTTAAAAATTCATAGCTTTTAGCTTCATCTAACTGCACTAACTGATCTCGCTGACGCTCAAAATCATAATTTGCTAGTCTAATATTTATTTCGTTCTCCCGTTGTTCATCTCTTACCAATTGACGACCATCACGCCTTGGCGCTGCTGCTTGTACCAAAGGATTAAATTTAGCTTCGCCATAACAAAACTCTGGTTTTATCGCTATGCCATCGCCGGCATAATCTAAATAGAGCTCAACCCTTAGCTGCGTAATTGCATATTGTTGCAAAAATTTAGCAGCTACTTTTACAGTAGCTATTTTTTCTAATTGTGGCAGAATGACAGCAAAGAATTGCCCCATATCTTCCTTACTGATATCAATACTTGAAGCTGTAGCAAAGGTTGCCAAAAGCGGCTTTAACTGTTGCGCAAATTCCGGCTGTACTTGATAAATTTTCTGCTTATAATATACATTATTACAAGCAGCATCTAAAGAAACCATAGCCGCAGCCGACATTTCCAAATGTCCCGCGCCATTGTCCTCGCTTACGGTGACAGTAATTTCCGGCTGCTCCTTTACCCCACGCACCTTTTCCATTTCAGCACCGTCAATGCGCAGCTCAAATTCCCTATTCCCCATAATTGCCAAAAACTTACGCAAATTTGTAGCTGTCAAAAAAAATTGTTTTTTATTAAACACCCAGCTATTGCTGCCACGATAATAATAATCTTGAGCATGAGCTGCCGCACAGGCCAACATTCCCTGCTCAGTCTGATAATTTTCTTCAAGCAGGCTAAATAACTTGGCTGATACTTCATCCGCCCATTTTACTTTAGCTAAGTACAGGCTGCCATTCTTCCCCTGTTGCCACGCCTCGCCAAGCTGCTTAGCTTTTATAAACGCTACCAAATCCTTTATTATATATAATTTTTCAGTGCCAAAACGAAAATCTAACCAACAATTGGCTGCACCATTATAAGCACTTTCTACCATTAATCTTGGTACTAAATAAGCGTATTGCGTAACACTGCCACGCCCCTTTGGGGGCGAGCTGCTATTAGCTGCTTCTTTAAAATAAGCAAACATCTGCCGGCAATGACGCGCATTGCGCTCTTTTATAAATCTAATAGCGCTTGCATTTAGCCTAATATCTCGGGCAGCACCGCTAACATTTTCACGCATTTGCATAGCCTGCACCGTTTTCAGCAATGCTACGACATGCTTGCAAGCACCATCATATTCCATCGCTGCCGGACAGTCACAGTAGTAGCTTTCTATTGACTCGCCATCAGCGGACAATCTCACTTCAACTTCATAATCATAGGTACCTTCAACATCCGCTCGATAAAAATTTCCTGCATCAGGTACTTTTTTGATATTAGTAACTGCACCATTATAAAAATATCGCTCGCCTCTTTTATACACAGCCGTTGATGTTTCTGCTTTAATTACTTCATCAGTTAACAAAGCTAGCTTAACTCCCTTCTAGTGCTTACTTGAACAATTTATTATTACTATGCTAAGATATTAACATACTTATTTTTTACTCGTATGATTTATTTTACTATCAGCCAATGATAAAGCCAACTGTCAATCGGCTTTATCTACTGTCTTGACGGAGTTTTTATGGCACTATCTAATACTTTGCTACCCAATGGCACCCGTATTCTGCTGATACGGTTAAGTGCTATTGGCGATGTACTTCATGCAACAGCTATTGCTCACAACTTAAAACACTATTATCCTAATTGTCATCTTACCTGGCTAGTAAGTCCGCCTGCTGACTGTCTGCTAGCGAATAATCCTGATATTGATGAAATTTTGGTATGGGATCGTCGACCTTTGGATAAAGCCTTTACTGAGCATAAACCGCTTGCCGTTTTAGCTCAGCTAAAAAAAGCTCGCCAATTATTAAAACGTTACCATTTTGACATCGTTATTGACATTCAATGTCTTTTCATTACTGGTATTATTGCCAAATTAAGCAGTACATCTCGTCGTATTGGTATTCAGGATCGCCATGAAGGTAATTTCATTTTTATGACTGAGGTTGCACCAGCTACTACATCCTTACATAAAGTTCACCGATATATGACCGCTTTACAGCCATTGGGTATAATGCCAAAGGATTTTATACCTGGTCCCGTACTTAACCTTACGAACAATCAGCTCAGTTACGCTGATGCTTGGCTAAAACATAATAAAACACTACTTGACCACAATCATAAATTGTTAATGGTAAATATCCGCACTACTTGGCCTGATAAAAATTGGGCACCTAAAAATTTTGGTCAGGTATTAAACAAACTGCCACCAAATATTCAAATTTTATTCAGTGGCAGTGCTAACGATATTCCTTTTATTGAAGAAGCGCAACAAGTGATGACCAGACCTTCTGCGATAGCTGCTGGCAAAACGAACCTTTTAGAATCAGCGGCCTTAATTAAACGGGCTGATTTGCTTTTAACTGGTGATACTGGTCCGCTATACATTGCCGAAGCTGTCGGCACTGCTACACTTTCACTGTGGGGACCAACCAATCCTGATATTTATGGACCATTGACCGCAGGTCATCACTTTATAATAAGCTCGCACAGTTGTACGGCTTGTTGTAAAACTCATTGTCCTAAACACACTAATGCTTGTATGCAAGCCATTGAGCCTGCAAGCGTGGTCAAAAAATTAAAGGAATTGCTCAGCTGAGCAATTCCTTTAATTTTATTCAACCTTGGTTAACTGTTTTAGCATAACTTCTGCATTTTCTTTAGCACTTTTAGCTGGATCGAATAATTTAACAGCAGCAGCCTGCTGTACTTTGTCATCGCAAAGCACTAATTCAACCCTATCACCCAAAAGACGTCTCGCCTGTCTAAAGGCTAACCAAAAATCTTTTGACCAAGCTACCATTACGTACGAAGACGCAATATCACTATGCGCAGCATTGATTAACTCCGATACTGAAGGGGAAGCATTTTCACTGCCGGTCACCAGTACATGAATTCCCTGCTCTTGCAGTTCACGCGCCTGCACTTTATTTTCTGCCACTGCCAGCAGTGCTACTTTCATAATTGCATCATGCGGCTCCAAGACATGCGGCTCGCTCATGTTGGTAATATGCAAATTCTTTAATGGTCCCCAGCCAACAGCCGATTCTAACACTAATCCCGGATGATCACTATGAATGTGGACATCCACCCCATGCGAACGTTTTTCCGCTAAGGCAAAGCTTGAGTATTCCTTTAATTGTTTTTCTAGTTCAGCTATGTCAACCTTCGTGTTCTTTATTGTAAAACGCACACAAAAGGGTCTTACTAAATCCTGTCTTGGATCAGGCAGTCCTGGCTGCTGCGATTCAAGCCCTAACGACAAACTTACGGCTGGCGAAACAAAGTTACCATCAAGTCCTTTCAAACAACCAGCCAAAAAGAAAAACATTATGCTAGCACCAGCGTCCTTATGACCAACCTTTTCTAGTACCACTTCACCAGCGGCAATAGCTGCGGTCAAAATTTCCGAAATTGGCTTATTAGCTCTTACTGCCTGATAGGCGCCCTTAGCTACGGCTTTAGCCAAAGTAATTATCGGACGTTCCGGCTTTTCCGGAATTGAACGCTGTGCATACAATATTCCATATTGAAAAGCTTTACCAAATTCAGATGACGTGGCATTATATTTACCAGAAAGCCCCCGGCTGATGCCATTAAAAAGCTGCGCCAGTACGATACCAGCACTGCCCCTAGCCCCAAGAATTGCCCCTGAGGCAACTCTTCTTGCTAGACCACCAATACTGTCGTCTTTTACATCCCGCAAGGTCATAACAGCAGCCCCCATAGTATGCAATACATGCGTACCTGGAAGACTGCCCGCGCCATTCATGCGATTTATCTTTTCATACTCGAGCAAAAATTCACTATAAGCACCTGATACCATTCTTTTGAAATCGCTGCCCGTAATGACTTCCCGATTGTTATTTCCTGTCATAATAATCACATCCGTTTCTACCCGTTTGAAAGATTTTTATTCAAAAACAGGATTCTATTGTATAATTCGCGAAATAATACAAATAACCTTTTATTTTCTAAAACACAAGGAGTTTTTTTATGTCAATAGTAAAAAATACTACTTCACATACCCAGCGAGCAAGTCGCCGCAAAAATAGCAAAACTAAAACAATAAAACCACGTAAAGAGCGTTTATTCGCCTTAGACATCGGTACCCGCAGTGTCATTGGTATTGTAGCTGAAAAAGAATCTGATGGCAGCCTGCGGATAATAGCTACTGACAGGCGTGAACATAAAACTCGCGCTATGCTTGATGGACAAATTCATGATGTACCACAAGTAGCAGCTATTATTGATGAAGTAAAGTCCTCATTAGTAAAAAAAACCGGCCCTATCAAAAGCGCTGCCGTAGCGGCAGCCGGACGAGCACTTTATACTATGACTGCCGAAGCCGAAATGGACACCAATGGGGTAATAACGGCTGAAGAACAACGCAATCTTGATTTTGCTGGCGTTCAAGCAGCCCAAGCGGCACTCACGAAATCTCATGCTGTCGATGACCCAACACTATACTATTGCGTTGGCTATAGCACTATCCGCTATTTGCTCGATGGCAATCAGCTAAAAAGCCTAATCGGTCAACGTGGCAAAAAAGCTAAGGCTGTTGTCATTGCTACTTTCCTGCCACGTCAGGTAATCGACTCAATGCAAAGTGCCTTACAGGCTTCCAGTCTTGAAATGAAAGCCCTTACGTTAGAGCCAATAGCTGCTATTAATGTACTTATTCCGCCTACTATGCGTCATCTTAATTTAGTACTAGTTGACATTGGCGCTGGCACCTCAGACGTTGCCATCACTAAAAATGGTTCAGTTATTGCTTATGGCATGGTGCCGCAAGCTGGTGATGAAATAACCGAAGCTATCAGTCAGCGTTTCCTGCTGGACTTCAACGTAGCGGAAAACATAAAACGGCAAGCCGCCGATGGTCAGCAGGTAACATTTACGGATATTCTCGGTATGGATTATGATTTAAGTGCCGAAGAAATTTTACAGCCCGTAACTGAAAATATCGAAATACTGGCACAAGCTATCGCCAAGCAAATTGTCGATCTTAACGGCGAAGCACCACAAGCAGTTATGTTAGTTGGCGGGGGGTCGCTTACTCCCCATTTAAGTGATTTGGTCGCCGAGGCCTTAAATTTGCCCGCTAATAGAGTTGCCGTCAGAAAACCTGGCTCTATTGACGGCGTTCTTGATATACCGGAAGAATTACACCTGCCAGACGCCGTTACTCCGCTAGGCATTTTGAAAATAGCCTCGCTTAATACTTTGCATTTTCTTTCCGTATATGTAAACGATACTGAATACAGCTTATTTAATTTCCGCGAACTTACGATATCTGACGCACTTCTCAATGCAGGAATAAATTTACGTAAATACAACGGTCATCCCGGATTAGGTCTGATGATAAATATTGGCAAGGAAAAGAAATTTTTCCCCGGTTCGCTTGGAACTTTTGCTGAAATCACATTAAATGGTGAAAAAGCCGACCTTGATACAGTCATTCACGCTGGCGATCATATAGCTATCATTCCTGGACAAAATGGAACTACGCCAACGGTCCGGCTAAACGAAATCGTAACCGCTGAACCTGAATATACTATTTATATAAATGGCCGTGAAAAACATATTCAGCAGCGAATAACCATAAATGGCAATGAAGCTAGCCCTGAGCAATTGTTAGCTGATGGCGATACTATCGAATATCGAACATTTAAAAGCCTTGGTGAAGCATTACTAGCAGCAGGTTATCCGCCGACTGGTCGCAAAATTCATTATACCCTAAATGGCAGTGCAGCCTCCTTTAACTGCACCCCAGAAATACTTTTAAATGATGCTCCGACCAGTATCTCGATGCCAATTCACGAAGGTGATCATATTGAATACATTGCTGATGATGAACCACGGCTTAGCGATATTTTAAATATCAGTGACGCAGATACCAATATTGTTATTTTCTATGATAATCAAGAATATGCTATCCCCGCAGCTAGTATTGAGCTTATGGTCAACGGACGGACGGCTAGTCCAGGCACCCTCATAGGTGATGGTGCTGATATCACTTATAAAAAAACTGAACGCCAGGCTACTACCGTAAGCGAAGCTTTGGCAGCCGTTAACTTTCAGCCGCCAGCTGCTAACAGCCGCATGACTTTCACCATTCTCGTCAATGGACAATCAGTAGAATTTACTAGTCCAATAAAAAATGGTGACATTCTCGAAGTAAAGCTGACGCCGCTCGATAAGCCAGCTGCTCCCATAGAAAATGAACCTGCACCGCAAGAAGCCGCCAAACCACACTTATCTATTGCTGATTTTATCCGTCATGATTAATGCGCTTAGCAAAATTTTTGCTTGCATTTACTCGTAAAAAACGGTATCATAGTAATATGTGTCAACGCACATTTAGTTTTGTGAAATAAATCCATTCAGCATCAACCCATTGCATGGATTTCACTAACAGTAATACGGATTGTTCCGGAGGTGAAAATCAACATGGCAGTTCCAAAGCGTAAAATGTCAAAAGCTCGTCGTGATCAGCGTCGTGCTAATTGGAAACTCGAAGCTCCTGGCTTCGTAGCTTGCCCACAGTGCCACGAGCCAAAATTGCCACATCATGTATGCCTCGAATGCGGGTACTATGATGGCAAAGAAGTTATCAAAGCTGCTGAGTAATGCAGTTAAAAATAGCAGGACAAAATGTCCTGCTATTTTTTATTGCTGTTTTTTTATTTATTAAGCAAATCGGTTACTGCACAGCCCATCATCTTTAACGAATATCCCAAGGCCTTTTCATCAAAATCAAAATGCGAATCATGATGACCAGCTGCTAGATCAGCACCTATCATCATATAAGCAGCTTCACCGCCATGCGACTGTACTCGTTCCATAAAATAAGAGAAATCCTCACTCGCACCAAACGGGCACTCGCCAACAACTTCGTTAAATATCCCTAATTCATTAGCTTCTTGTTCGAGGAATGCCGCCAGTTTTGGCGAATTGCTGCCGCCGGCAGCACCGCCTACCTTCTTTACAGCCACAGTTACATCATACATAAGTGCCGCTGCCTTTATAATGCGCTCAGCTTCTTTTTCCATATAAGCATTTATTTCACTAGTCGCACCACGAGTTTCCAGTGAAAGCAACGCCTTATCACCAATTACATTGCGGCCACTGCCAGCATCAAGCCGACCAACATTTATCCTTGATGCACCAGCCGAATGACGTGCTATGGCATGAAGATTTAACGCTGCACAGGCTGCTGCCAGCAACGCATTTTTGCCTTGCTCTGGAGCAGCTCCGGCATGAGCTGGCACGCCTTTAAAATAAGCATCATACTTACTAGTTGCTAAAAATCCGGTAACGTTACAGGCAACGCTTCCCGTATGCCGCATCTTAAAGCCAAAATGTGCGCCTAGCATATAATCAACATCATCAACAATGCCGCTATTTACCATTGCCTGTGCCCCGCGCACACCCTCTTCTGCCGGCTGGAAGCACAACTTTATCGTTCCCTTTAGCTCACCTTTCAGTTCCGCCAATACTTTAGCTAAAGCAAGACCAACTGTAGTATGACCATCATGACCGCAAGCATGCATAGCACCAGCATGACAGGAAGCAAATCCTTCCTTATTAGCCTTATGCTCGGCTTCAGCCGTTTCCTGCACATCATTAGAATCCATATCAAAACGAATGCCAACTACTGGACCATCGGCGCTAAAGTGCATAATACCAAGAACCCCCGTAAGGCCACCTGTCATCTTTTCTACCCAAGATTTATCCGCACCTTCAGCAATTGCTCTTGCCTGCTCAGCTTTCAATTTGTCTTCACTCAGCGTCCCCATCATTGAAGCTTCGTCTATTACTGCCTTTCCTGTACTTACTTCATAACCAAGCTCTTGCAGGGCAGTTGCCACTTTAGCGGCCGTGCGAAATTCCGTCCAGCCTGGTTCCGGATGCTGATGCAAATCACGCCGGCACTTTACCATATCAGACTGCATCTCATCAGCTAATTTGATAATTTTTTCTTTTAAATTTGTACTCATATAAATCCTCCCATTTCCTATACAAAAAGGGCGCTTAAGCTAGCGCCCCCAAAATCAGAATAACAAAACAATCATACCAACCGTTAAAGCACCGAGCATTGGAATAGCATTACGCTTCGTAATTTCCATCGGATTGATACCAGCAATACCAGCACAAATTATTGTAGCACCGGCTATCGGTGACATAGTACGACCAAGTGTTCCACCTAATGTTGCCATGCTGCCCATCTGAACCTCTGTCATACCAAACTGCTGCGCATAAGGTGTAATAGCTTCATTGAACGCAAACGTTGCACCATCACCGCTGCCGGTGAGAAGGCCAAGCAGGAACGGTCCAAAAGCTGCGCAAATTTTTACAATACCAGGATTGTTAAGCATTTCATTGATGAAAAGCTTAACCAAACCAATGGTCGTAAGACCAGAAACAAATACACCAGCTGAAATTATAATACCAATAATCTTGCCATATGCTGTTCCCATGCCTTCAAAGAATGCATCACTAATCTCTCTTGGATTCATCCGCGTTACCAGTATCGTCAAAACCGTACCAATAATCATAGCCTGCGGCACGCCCATCTTAAAAATAGGTACTACCTGAGTTGAACCTAAGATAAGAATTAAAATCGGAATTATTGGCATAAGTGCATAAATATAATTTATTTTAAAATTGGCATCTATCTCTAGGTTCTCCGCAACATGGCCCTTATCTTCTTTCAAGAAATGTGCTATCACAGTTATAAGAATAGTTGCTACGACCAAGGAAGCTAAATTGGCTTTGTAATGGAAGGCAATAACGTCCATAACATCACAGCCAGCAATCTTCGCCACAAATGGATTGTGTGCCAGCCCCGGATTCAGCATACTGCCATAAGTACCACATTTAACAGCAGCTGCGGCTAACGGAGCAGCTACTCCGGAAGCCATCAAAAGCGGAATAAAAATCGCACCAGCCGCAGCCGCCGTACCAGCGGCACTAGGCAACGCAATATTTACCAAATACGTTCCAATAACTACTCCTGGAATCAATAACAACCGAAATCTGGCAATAACATTAGCCATAGCATTGATTAAATGTTTATCACAATGCGTATAGCGAACAGCCATAGCAAAACCCATAACCGAGCAGGCTGCCTGAATAAGTCCGCTATTGGTCATGCTTTTAGCAAAAGCATTAAGCGGTGCCATTGGTGCACCACCAATAATGGCCATTAAAAGACCGGCTCCAATCAAAACTACGCGGGCGTCATAACCCTTGAGCATGGCATATATAACCGCACAAACGATTATAATTCCCATACCATACATAATTTCTAACATTAAAAAACCACCTTTCCCATTTCCATAAACGCTAGCAATCATAAAATAAATTTTTACACACTGATTATAAAATTTTATAACAATAACGTCAACTGTAAAAGTAAAACTATTTCCATATTTCATAAACTTTCTATATTTTAAGCATTATTATTCATTTTTTGCACAAATATTGCTGTTTGCAGCGGTTTGACTTACAATTAAATCGGTAGTATCGTTTCTTAAACATAGGAGTGAATTTTATGATATCAACAGCAAGATTAACTAAGCAATTAGATGATTTAAGTAAAATAACCAGTCCTGGTCAAGGGATAACCAGACTAGCCTTTAGCGATAGTGACTGGCAAGGACGTCAATATATTATTAATTTAATGCAGACAGCTGGTCTTAGTATTCGCATCGATGCTTTTGGTAATGTCATTGGTCACTATGCTGGCCAAGATGAAAATTTGCCAGCTATTATGTTTGGTTCCCATGGCGACAGCGTGCCTAATGGTGGCAACTACGATGGTATCGTTGGTATTTTAGCTGCCATCGAAACCATCCGCAGTATGAAAGAAGATAATTTTATCCCTGAGCATCCGCTAGAAGTAGTTTTATTTATGTGTGAGGAATCAAGCCGCTTTTCAGCAGCGACCCTTGGCAGCCGCGCTATGCGCGGTGAGCTTTCCTTAGACGATTTAAATATGTTGCATGATAAAGAAGGTAACACCTTATTTAATGTACTGAAAACCCGCCAGCTAAATCCTGAAAATATTGCTAATGCCACATATACCAAACCCTTAAAAGCTTTTCTCGAGGTTCATATTGAGCAGGGCAAGGTATTAGAACATGCTCATAATAAGATAGGCGTTGTAACCGGCATTGCTGCTCCAACCCGTTTTATCTGTCATCTGCATGGCAAGGCTGATCACAGTGGTGCTACCCCCATGCACCTTCGTCACGACGGGCTCTGTGCAGCTGCGGAAATAATATTAGCAGTTGAGGAACAGGCCCGCGAATACAAAGAAGCACCAGTAGTTGGCACAGTAGGTATAGCTGAGGTACAGCCTGGGGTTATGAATGTTATTCCTGGCGAAGTTCATATAGGTATTGATATCCGAAGCATCTCCAGCAAAGCTAAAAAATTTGTAGCTGATCAAATTCATTATACTATTGAAGATGTAGCTGCTCGCCGAGGTATCACCTTTGATATTGAAGAAATCAGTAATGAAACTCCAGCGGTAATGAATCCACAATTAGTACGGTTACTATCAAATATCTGTGAACATAACCATATAAAATATCAGCAAATGCCAAGTGGTGCTGGTCACGACAGTATGCATTGGGCTAATTACGCCCCAACCGGCATGATATTTATTCCTTGCAAGGATGGTATCAGTCACAACCCAGCAGAAACTGCTGCTATCGAAGATATTGTAACTGGCACAACAATTCTCGAAAAAGCCGTCCGTAAATTAGCCAGTTCTATTGAATAATCATTTTATTTTTCTTTACAAAACAATAGCTGCTGTGCTATAATATTTCTGTTCTTTGATGTACATGGAGAGGTGTCCGAGTGGTCGAAGGTGCTTGACTCGAAATCAAGTGTGGTTAATAGCCACCGTGGGTTCGAATCCCACCCTCTCTGCCATTGAGATTTTTTATACTTTATCTTACCATTAGACTGTACACCATTTAATGGCAAGATAAAGCATTTTAGAAAAGCAGTATCTAGCTAGTTCTAGGTACTGCTTTTTTGTGTCCTCAGATTTTGATTTTAAACGGCTTTTTGTTACATAATTGACAGCTTGACAGCAAACATATAACATTAATATAATATTAATGTTATATCT